>Ga0114933_10000671_pt1 | contig 40594 bp, 23 predicted proteins | sample 4SBtaG_FD_89691 | JGI IMG/M metagenome (GOLD analysis project Ga0114933, IMG submission 89691) | Deep subsurface microbial communities from Kolumbo volcano to uncover new lineages of life (NeLLi) - 4SBTROV12_W25 metaG | ecosystem: Environmental > Aquatic > Marine > Volcanic | place: Kolumbo... | reverse complement strand
CGGTGTCGCCGATGCGGCCCAGGATCATGCTGCCGATGTGGGCCGACTTGTCGAAGCCGCCGGCGGGGGGTGAGCCGCACGACTGGGGGCCGCCGGTGGTGCAGGAGCAGCGACCGTCGCCGCCCAACGACGCGGCCGCGAGCATGCCCGCCATGAGTCGGTCAGAGAGGGTGCCCGTGGCGCCGATGACGGCGGCCTCGGCGGCGTCGATGACCGGCTGTCCCGTGAGCACGTTGCCCTGGATCGTGTAGGTGATCGTGCCGACCTGACCTTTGAGGTGGCCCTTCCATTGACCGTTGCATCCGCCGGAGAACGCGGCCGATTGGCCTTGCAGATCGACGATGCCGTACTGCCGGCTGCACTTGAGGATGTCGCCCTGTTTCATCAGCGCGATGATGTCCTTGGGCAGGGTGCCCTTGAGCAGCTCGGCCACCATGATCTTCTTGTTCTTGGCGGTGGTGTCGACCTGCGATTGGGTCGCGCCGGCACCCACGCCCACGACGATCACGGGCACGAGCTTCTTGATGGAGAGAAACTCGAGGCAAGTGGCGGTGCCCACGGCCACTTCGCCCGTGGCCATGTCGGTGAGCACGATCGACCAGGTCGCCGAGGCGTTTGGTGCGAGGCTGGCCAGCAGGGCCAGAATCAGTGCGGGGAGGGAACGGCGCATGGCAGGAGGGCTCCAAGTCGGGGGATCTGCAAGCTGCCCGGAGGGATTCTATCCCCGATTGGTGACCAGCTGTTGATCGCCGGACAGTTCACGCCCTGCGGCGCGCGAGACTGTCCCCATGGGTGGTCAGGGAAGGGGCTGCTGCGGTCGGTTCTGCCCAGAGCCCAGCGTTCTGAAGAGCACAGCCAGGGTTCGCCACGACGAAAAAAGGGCGGGACCGAAGAGACTCCGGACCCGCCCGACAGGCGCCTCTGAGCAATAACGGCCTGCGCTTTACGGAGCGGTGACGACCATGTCCACCGCATTGGTGGAGAGCCACGGCCCGCCGGGAGCGCCCGGAGTCAGGTCAAGGAACACCTGCAGGTAGACCTCGATGCCGGGTGGCAGGGCGGCGGGCAACGGCGCGGGGATCACCGCGGTGGGGCCCGCAGCGAAGAACAGCGGCGTCACGGCGCCCGGTGCCACGAAGGGGTTGACCCACAGGGGGTTGCCCACGGCGGCCAGGGGCGGGCAGAAGAAGCCGGGCCCGGGGACGTTGCTGCCGCTGGCCAGGAAGAGGAACGACGGGGCGGGGATGCCGGTGACTTCCAGACCATAGGTGGGTCCGGGGGACGACGACTGTCCGAACGAGGTGAGCGTGGCGGGGCCGGCGGGGGCACCGAAGTTCACCGAGTGGGACGCATAGGCCAGCCCGTTGAGCGGCGCGGGCGTGGGGTTGCAGGGAGTGGGCGTGTAGAAGGTGGGGCCCGCGATGGCGCCGAAGACGTCCTGGTAGGTCACGGTGAAACCGTCGGTGACGTAGAAGGCCGGGGGCGTGCCGAAGAGGCTGGGCGTGGTGGCCAGGTCCATGGCGATGCCCTCAAGGAAGGGGCCCATGCCGCAGCCAGGCGCGGCGGGGATGAAGCCGAAGGGGCCGGGAAATCCGCCGGGGAAGATCGAGTGGATCATGCCGATGGAGTCACAGGCCAGCAGCGATCCCGAGGCGGGGTCGACGGTCACGTCCGTGAGCAGTGTGCCCGGGGGAGTGAGGAACGGTGACTTGAAGGCGGGCACGCTGACCGCAGCGGGGCCGCAGGTGCCTGGGGGCGAAGGCACGAGGCCCACGATGGAGATGCCGTCGGTGACGTAGAGGGTGGGGATGCCGCCGGTGGTGACGCCGCCTGAGTCCATGCCCATGCCGGTGATGGGCAGGGCCAAGCCCAGCGCGGCAGGCACAGGGAAGGAGTTGATGGGCGTCCCCGCAGCAACGGTCGTGAGCGGGCTGTACTCGGCGTACTGCTCGATGACGAAGCCATCGCAGACGTAGACCGTGTCGGTCAGCCGGTCACTGGCGATGTCGCCGAAGCTGCCCGGGCCGGGGAACGGCGTGGGCCCGGCCACCGGCCCGCCGCACGGCGGCGGCGCGATGTACGGGAACATCGTGGGAGGCATGGGCGCCGGAGCCACGCAGGGCCCGGCAGGCAGGGAGGTGAACTCATGCACCAGGCCGGCAGAACCGTTGAGGCCGTAGAGCTTCTGGGCGCTGATGTCGGTGGTGGCAAGGGTGAGTGCGGACAAGGAGAGAAGGGCGATGGAGAGTTTCATGGCTCTGTGTTCCTGAGGATCGAGTGAGAGGGGGAACACGGCGATTCTTCGGGCGGCCAGACCTCAGCGGCCCTCAAGAGGAGGACGTGTTCACCCTGCAAAACGCAGGGGGGCAGCGGACCCCAAAGAAACCGTCTGAGAATCTCCCTCACATCCGAGAGAAAGTCCCGTTGTGCTGAGGGCCTTCCAAGCTCTAGAACGGAGTGGCCTGAAGAGACCCCATGCCCGACCCAGACGAACTCACCCAGCTGATTCGCGACGCCGCCGGGGGCGGCGAAGACGCGGCGTCGGCACTGTTCGACAAGGTCTACGGTGAGCTGCACGATCTGGCCGCTCGGCGCATGGTGGGTGAGCGGGCGGGGCACACGCTGCAGGCCACGGCGCTGGTGAGCGAGGTCTGGCTGCGGCTGGCGGGCAACGCTCCCATCGCCTTCGAGAACCGGGCCCACTTCTTCACCGCGGCCGCCGAGGCCATGCGGCGCATCCTGATCGAGCACGCTCGCGCCCGAGGGCGGGTCAAGCGTGGGGGGGATGCCCGGCGGGTGCCCCTGGCAGGGGTCGATCTGGCCGATGAGGTCGATCTGTCGTCGGTTCTGGCCGTCGATCAGGCCATTGAACGGCTGTCCGAGCGGGATCCGCGCCTGGCCGAGCTGGTGCGCTTGCGCTTCTACGCCGGGCTGGGCAGCGAGGAGACCGCCGCGGCCCTGGGACTGTCAGCCCGCACGGTGCGTCGTGAATGGGCGGTTGCACGGGCGTTTCTGGCCCGCGAGGTCGATGGCGGCGGGCCCGAAGGCTGAGCGGTGGGCGCGAAGGCTGAGCGGTGGGCCCGACGGCTGAGCGGTGGGCGCGGTGACGGCGGCGAGGGGCGATGGCCCCGTTGTGGCCCGGTCGGGCTCGCAGTGCGGCCGTGGGCATCACGAGGGACGCGCTGGATGTGGCAGCTCTGCGACAAGCTCCGTCTGCGGGCCCCAGATCGCCCCGCTACCAGATTCTCCCTGTCCGCCCCGGCCAGGGCCTGTCGCCTGTGAGAAAGATCGGCCACAGTCGTCATCTGCCCCCAGCGCACACCCTTCGAGATCACAGCCATGACCGAGCCATCTTGGGACCGGGTCAAGGAACTCTTCGCCGAGGCCTGCGAGTTGCCCACCCAGCTCCAGTCAGGGTTTCTCGAAGAAGCCTGCGATGGCGACGAGCAGCTGAGGTCCGAGGTCGACCAGCTGCTCGAGCATCACGTGGCCGCCGAGGTCACCGTGGGCGTGGCCACTCCTGAGGGGGGGCACGGGTTGAGCGAGGGGCCGGGCACGGTCATCGGTCGCTACAAGATCCTCGAGGAGATCGGCCAGGGCGGCATGGGCGTGGTCTACATGGCCGAACAGACCGAGCCCGTGCGTCGCCGGGTGGCGCTCAAGATCATCAAGCTGGGCATGGACACCAAAGAAGTGGTGGCCCGCTTCGAGGCCGAGCGCCAGGCCCTGGCCATGATGGACCACCCGAACATCGCCTCCGTGCTCGACGCCGGGTGCACTGACACCGGGCGGCCCTTCTTCGTCATGGAGCTGGTGCGGGGCATCCCCATCACCGACTACTGCGACGATCGCAAGCTGCCTACGCCTGAGCGGCTCGAGTTGTTTCGCCAGGTCTGCCTCGCCATCCAGCACGCCCACACCAAGGGTGTGATCCATCGGGACATCAAGCCGTCGAATGTGATGATCACGTTGCACGACGGGGTCGCCGTGCCCAAGGTGATCGACTTCGGTATCGCCAAGGCCACCGACCAATCGCTCACCGAGAAGACGTATTTCACCCAGTACAGCCAGATCATCGGCACTCCGGAGTACATGGCCCCCGAGCAGGCGGAGATGAGCGGGCTCGACATCGACACCCGGGCCGATATCTATTCTTTGGGCGTGCTGCTCTACGAGCTGGTCACGGGCACCAAGCCCTTCGACCTGAAGACCCTTTTGGCGTCTGGCTACCAGGAGATGCTGCGCACCATTCGCGAGGTCGATCCGCCCAAGCCCAGCACGCGCATGGCGACGTTGGGCCAGAGTCTCACGAGCATCGCCGAGATGCGCGGTCTCGAACCGCAGAAGCTGACCAAGGGCATCGCAGGCGATCTCGACTGGATCGTCATGCGGGCCCTGGAGAAGGACCGCACCCGGCGCTACGAGACGGCCTCTGATTTCGCTCGCGACGTGTCCCGGCACCTGGTCGACGAGCCGGTGGAGGCAGGACCTCCCAGCAAGCGCTATCGTCTGGGCAAGGCGGCGCGGCGCCATCGTCGCGCCCTGGCTGCGGGGGCCTTCGCCGTGGTGGCCATGATCGGCGGCGTGGCCATCGGCGCGGTGGCCTTCAACCAGGCCCTGCTCGACAGGGAGGAGGCCCTGGAGAGCGCGCTCGAAGCCGGGCGAGGTCAGCGCTTGGCTCTGCTCGATCGGGAGAACGCTCTACAGCGGGCTCTGGAAGCTGAGCGAGGCGAGCGGGCGGCCCAGGAGCAACAGCAGGAATCTCAGCGCATGAACGGCTTCTTGCGCGAGTTCGTCTCCCCCGCGGTTCTGAGCGAAGACGTGTCCCCCGAGGGTTTGCGCAGAGTGCTGGACCGGGCCGCGGTCGAGATCGACATGAGCTTCGGCGACAACCCGCTCATACGTGCACAGCTCCACGGCATGGTGGGCGAGGGCTATCTGGCCCAGGGCAACGTCGAGAAGGCTCGCGAGCACATTCCTCGGGCTCACCAGATCATGGTGCAGATCGCCGGAGAGTCGGACCGGGAGACCCTGTCCCTGTCGAACGATCTGGTCACTCTGTACCTGGCAGAGGGGGATACGGACGGCGCCTGGGTCGAGCAGGCGCACCTGGCCGAGACGAGCCGGCGGGTGCTGGGTGTCAGTGACCCGGTGACCCTGGAGGCGGAGAGCAACCTGGCCATGATCCACCTGAAGGCCGGGCGTGGCGAAGCGGCCGCTGAGGCCCTGGCGGCCCTGGGCACGTCTTTTGGTGTGGCGCCCGTGCCGAATGTCCCCAGCGCCAACGAGTGGGAGAGCCAGGCGTTCGTGGTGGTCGAGGGAGATGGCGCACGATTCAGCTGGGTGGGACCTCGCGAGGCGCCCCGGGCTCCCAACGCGCCCGCTGTGGCCGAGACCATGATCGTGAACAAGCTGGTCTCCTTGGCTCGCAGCAACAACGCTCAAGCCGCCGACAGAAACCGCGCCGCCTGGTGTCTGTTGACCACGCCTTCACCTCGCCTGCGGGATGCGCCTCAGGCATTGCAGTTCGCCCGCCAGGCCTGCGAGCAGACCGCGAACTCTGATCCGCTGTGCATGGACACTCTCTCCCTCGCGCTCTTCCGCAGCGAGCAGCCTGCGGAGGCGGCGCAGAACCAACGTCTGGCGCTGAAGCTGCTGACGCCCCAGCAGACCCTCTTGCGTGCGGACATGGAGCGAGCCCTCGCCGTGTTCGAAGGTCAGCTCGACCCGGAGGAGGGCCTGGGTCAACCGCTCTTCGCCCGCTGGGAAGACGAAGGCACGGTGGTCTCCCCTGGCGATGTGTTCATCCGCAGCGACGTGCGCGAGGAGTGGATCCGCGACGAGTTCGATGTGGACGTGTCGGCGGGTTCCGATGGTCAGCGGAGCGTGGTGCGGGTGCGCGTCCCCCAACCCACTGATGGCTGAGGTCCCCGGGGCGGGGTTCGCTCAGCCCCGCTCTTCGAGCAGCCCGCGCACCCTCTCCAACAACTCGTGAGGCGAGTAGGGCTTCTGGATGAACGCGGCGTCGGGGGGTAGCTCATCCTGTCCGCCCCTGGTGCGGTTGGCGTAGCCGGAAGCGAACAGCACTCGCGGTGTGAGGCCTCGATCGCGCAGGGCGCCGACCATGTCCGGGCCGCCCAGGTGGGGCATGACCACGTCGGTGATGATCAGGTCGATGGTCTGGGGGCGTTCGCTGAAGATCGTCAGGGCCTCGATGCCGTTGCTGGCCAGGAGCACCGTGTGCCCCTCGCGGTGGAGCAACCGCTCCAGCAGCTTTGCCACCGCCGCTTCGTCCTCGACCACGAGCACGGTGGCGGGACGTGAGCCGGCGATGGGGCGTGATTCGGGGGCAGCGCTCTGGGCTGGCTGCTCGGAGGTGAGGGGGTAGAGCACTTCGATGGCCGTGCCCTGTCCCTGCTGGCTGTGAATGGTGACGTCGCCTTGACCGTTCTTGACGATGCCGTAGACCGTGGACAGCCCCAGGCCCGTGCCTTCTCCCGGGGGCTTGGTGGTGAAGAAGGGGTCGAAGGCTTGCCGCAAGACGTCCGTCGACATGCCCGTGCCCGTGTCGCGCACGGTGAGCAGGGCGTAGTCTCCGGGGGGCAGCTCGAGCTGCGCGGGCTGGTCGCTGCGCTCGACGGTCCTCATGGATGTGGACACGGTCAGAGTGCCCCCGGAGGGCATGGCGTCCCGTGCGTTGGTGACCAGGTTGATCAGCACCTGTTCGAGCTGACCCGGGTCGGCCATGACAGGCAAGGTCTCGGGGCAGGTCTTGGTGATCAAGGTCACGTCTTCACTGATCAGGCGCCCCAGCAGCTTGGTCACGTTGGCCAGGATCTGGTTCATGTCGACGACCAGGGGTCTCAGTACCTGCTTGCGGCTGAAAGTGAGCAGCTGCCTGGTGAGGTCGGCTGCCCGAGCGCCGGCCTTGCTGATCTCGTCGGCCAGGTCGGTCACTTCGCTCATCCCGGCACACACCTCACTGATCAACTCGGCGTTGCCGTTGATGGCCACCAGCAGGTTGTTGAAGTCGTGGGCGATGCCTCCGGCCAGCTTGCCGATGGCTTCCATTTTCTGTGACTGGCGCAGCTGATCCTCGAGCTGCTTGCGTTCGGTGAGGTCGCGCCAGACCACGTGCAAGATGCTGGTTTCTCCGTGGGGGACGGCGGTGAGCAGCACCTCAACCGGAAACACCTCGCCGTCTGCTCGCTTGTGGTCCCACTCGAAGCGGTGGCTGCCGCTTGCGATGGCCATGGCGATCATCTCGTTCGCTTTCTCGAAGCTGTCTCGGCCATCGGGCTGGTGAGAGGGCGACAACTCGGAGGGATGGGTTCGCAGCAGCTCGGCCTTGTCCCGGTAGCGCAGCATGTCCACGGTGGCCCGGTTGCAATCGACGAACGTCTCGCCTTCGATGATCAGGATGGCATCGGCGGACTGCTCGAAGAGCGCATGGCACTGGTCGCTCATGCCCAGGGGCCGGGCCTCTGGTGGACCGGGCTCGAGTCGGGCCAGTTTCTGCCGCAAGCTGACGAGTTCGCTGAGCAGGTCTTGCTGGGTGGGGCTGTGTGCCATGCGTCTCCCCGTGCTGGTGAAGCAGCTGCGAGCTGCCGATCACACTGAGCCGTCATCATACTCGTCCGCGAGCCCCTGAGGGCAGCGTATCGGTGGACGCCACATGGGTCCGCCACCATTCGTCGTCGTCGCTCTGTCGACCTCAAGCGCTGACGGAACTCACTTGACCCGGATGTCTTGCGATCGCGTTCGCCCTACAGGGGCAGGACTGCGAGCACTCCTGCGAGGGCGGCGCCTGTAGCGCAGGCCATGGTCCAGGCGCGGCCGGCTGAGCGCGGGCGCGTGACGTGGTGACGCCAGGAGATGGCCAGCCCGCCCGCCACGCCCGTGGCCACGACCTGCCCTCCCCGATCGAAGCGTAGGCGAGTGGCCCGCGGGTAGGTCTCGCCATGGTCGTCCCACCTGCGGGACAGCATGCAGCTCTTCAGCGAGCCGTCGTCGTAGAGCACCACGGGCACCATGATACTGGCCTCGCAGGGTACGCCAGCGACGACCCGATCGTCCCGCAGGTAGTAGCTGGAGACCCGGCCGTTGGGGTGGAAGTGGGTGGAGACCTTGCCCCAGCCGCCCCGGCAGAAGTGGCCGTCGAGCACCGCGTCCTCGGAGAGCCAGGCGGAGGAGAGCTGCCCCTCGGCTGAGAACCAGAGCATGGTGTCTTCGGGGATGGTCCCGCTGGTGTGGTTCTCGTCCTGGGCGAGCTGGCAGCCGTCGAGGGTGCCGTCGGGGTTCCAGTGCACCCAGCGTCGGCACAAGCGCCCGTTGATCTCGGTGTCCTGCCGCAGCTTGCCCGCCGCCAAGGCGCCGTTCTCATGGCAGCGAACGGTCGACACGTCGTAGGGCGCGGTCGTCTCCTCAGGCAGATCGCATGGGGGCGAAGACTGGCAAGACGTCATGGCGCAAGCGGCAAGGGTCGCCGCTGGCAGCCAGGTTGCAAGGGTCAGCTGGACCTGTTGAACCCAAGATGTGAGGGCCATGGTTGTCCTCCTGTCGTGAAAAGTAAGGGATGGCTTACACTCAGAGCAAATAGAAAAGGCGGGCTCACCCGTCGAGGATCAGATCGCCCACTTCGGTGAACAGCCGTGAGCGTTGAGCTGCCGAGAGCAGGTTGAGTTCTCGACCGATGTTCGCCGCAGTGCCCAGACCCAAGAAGGCCCAGGCGGCTCGCTCAGCAGAGGCCCGGCTGCCAGGGCCGCTCGCGCCCCGATGGGCTGCGACCTGGGAGCGGATGAAGGTCACGAAGCGGCCAAACGTCCGGGCCAGGGCTGCGATGATCGCCGGGTCATCGGTCTCGCCCAGGCCTGCAAAGAGAATGCGATAGAAGCCGTGCTCGCCCAGGTGCTCGGCCTCGTAGCGCAGCAGCTGCCGGGCACCCTCGCTCGGGTCGCCCGCGTCGTCGAGCAGCGCTCGCCAGGTCTCAAGGGAGTTGTCGAACACATGCTCGATGGCGGCCAGAAACATGGCCTGCTTGTCGGGCCAAAGGCGGTAGAGGATGTTCACCTGCACGGCGCAGCGCTCAGCCAGCACGGCGGTCGAGGCTCGACGATAGCCCAGGTCAGCGAAGGTCGCCGTCACGATGGGCAGCAGCTCGCGGCGCTTCTCGTCGGTTCTGTCAGGGCGTGGCATGGCAGTGCGCGAGGTGGAGAATAGTTGTGTGAGTTAACGCTTACACAATAGGCCGAGCGGCCCGTTGGGTCCAGCGGGAAGCTGCGGCTGAACGGTGGCAGCCCTTGTTGGGTGGTGGGTTGGCGTTCCTGGGTACCACCAACATGGGCCGGAGGGCCTGGTGTGCCCTGTGGACAACGGGCCCGGGAGGCGATTCAGGACGCTTCGGCCACCCTGTGGCCGCCGTTGGTGATACCCTGCGCGTAGGGGCTGCCGTCGGGCTGCAGTCGCGATACGGAAGAACGGGAGACATCGCCATGCTTCAACAGGCCATCGCCTCACTCTCGCTCGCGTTGCTGATGCTCGTTCCCGCCGAGGCCGTCTGCAGCCAGCTCGTGGTGCCTGACAACTACGCCAAGATTCAGGATGCCATCGACGCCGCCGCGGCTGGCGACGTGATCCTGGTGAAGAACTCCCAAGGGCAGGCGAGCAACATCCCCGTGATCATCGACAAGGCGCTCACGATTGTGGGTGAGCCGTACCTTGAGCTTGAGGTCGTGGAGTGTGGGAACTACCCCATCCCCTTCGGCGCTGTCTGGCTGGCGGGCCCGGGGAGCGGCACCGTCACCCTCATCGGCTTGCGCACCGAGATCCCAGGTTATGACTGTGTCTGGCCCGCACCGTTTGTGGCTGGGGGCGGCTTCGATGCCCTGCACATCTACGACTCGGACATGAGGCCAGCCAACGGCGGGCAGACGGGCACGGGCTACGCCGGCCATGCCATCGATGTCGATGTCAATCGGGTCGTGGTGGTGAACAGCACGATCACCGGCGGGTCGGTCAGAGACTACGATTGTGGCGGCATGCCGGGCGTGAGCGCGGGCACCGCCATTCGATTGCCCGGCGGGACCGTGGTCGCTCTCGACAGCACACTCGTAGGCGGGAGTGGGATCAGCACCTGTTGCACCTACTGCAGCTGCCCCCCTGACCTCACCGGCATCAACGGTGTGGGCGGTGTCGCCGTGGAGGCGGCCCTGCTGTACTCGGCTGGTACGTCTATCACGGGTGGTTCCGGTGCCGAGTACCTCGCCTACCTTGGCGGTGTGTCAGGGCAGCCACCGTCGTGTGGCTACCTTGCCGATGGAGCGGCCATGGTGGTCGGCTCGTCGGTCTCCCTGAGCGGTGACTTCCTCGGGAGCTCGGGCCCTTTGGTGCAAGGGCTGTCCTGGACCCTGTCCTGGGATCTGTCCTCACCCATGAACGAGCTCTTCTGGTCACCAAACCTGGGTGCACCGACGCAGACGCCTTGGGGCCTCACCTTCCTCGACCTGTCCTTCCTGGTGGACATCGGCCCCCTGCCTCCTGGCCCGGGTCGGGTCACCATCCAGGTCCCCAACGACCCGTTCATCGCTGGCGTGGAGGTGGTGGTGCAAGTGCTTGGCAGCAGTTCAGGGCTGTCGCTTCCGGTGTTGACGGCGGTGGTCCCGTGATGGCCAGCGGGGCTGGTGAGGGCTTCTGGGACCGTCTGAACATTGGTTCGTGCTTTCGCTGGACTACTCAACGTATTGAGTAGTCGGCAGCAGGCGCGCCTCAGCGCAGGTAGCCCATGGCCTCCATCCAGGCCCGCTTGGCTGGGTCGAGGCCCTCGGCCTCACGGTCGCCGCTGGCCACGGGCCCCGCGTCCAGCTGCTCCTGGGCGAAGGCGGTGAGGCTGGCGATGCGCTCGGTCTGGTCAGCGCGGCCCAGCAGGTTCTGCTGCTCGCCAGGGTCGGCGGCCAGGTCGAACAGGCCCTGGGGACGCAGTTCGCCGTTGCGCACTTCCAGTGTCAGCTTGTAGGGGTCGAGCAGGACCGCCAGCAGGTGCCGCGCGCCGCCCTGGTTGGGCAGGCGCACGCCCTCGGCCAGCAGGGGCACGGCGCGCACGGCCAGGGTCTCGGGGGAAGCGGCGGCACCGGTGTTGGCGTCATCGCGAAACGACGACGCCGAGCGGTCCGTGCCGAGCAACAACGCCGAGTGATCTCTGCCACGCCACCCGACCGGGATGGTCACGCCCGCGAGCCCGGCGAGAGTCGGCGCCACATCAACGTGCGACACGGTGCCGCTGACCCGTCGCCCGGCGGGGAGATGGCCCGGCCATCGCAACACCCAGGGCACGGCGAGCTCTTGCTGGTAGAGCTTGTCGTGATGCTCCCAGGCGTCGTGTTCGCCAAAGGCCTCGCCGTGGTCGCTGACGAACGCGACCAACGTGCGCTCGCTGAGCTGCCGTCCGGACAAGAACTCATCGAGCTGTCCGATCCAGCGGTCATTGCCGGCGATCTCACCGTCGTACCTTTGCGCGCGGGCGGCGGGGCCCTCGCCCTGGAGCGCACGTTCTCCCGCGAGCACTCGCTCCAGGTCGACGGGGTCGGGGGCATAGGGCGTGTGCGGATCGAGGGAGTGCATCATGACCAGCACGGGCAGGTCGCCGTGGGTCTCGAAGAGCCGCTCCACAAACGGCTGCAGTCGCTCGGCGGTGCGCGTCGAGGGCGGCAGGGGCAGGCCGAAGGCCTCGGGCTCGTGATGAAGGTCGTAGCCCTGGTCGAGCCCTGCCCAGCTGCCCGCGTGGTAGTTCGAGGTCAGCGACACCGTGAGCCAGCCCGCCGACCCGAAGGCCTCTGCCAAGGTGGTCAGCTCTGCGGGCGTGCGATCCCGATAGGTGCGGTTGCCGTGGGCGGGGGGCGATAGAGACGTCATCAACGAGGCCACCGACGGTCGGGTCCAGTTGGACGAGGCCAGCACGTTCTCGAAGACCACGCCCTCTGCGGCCAGTGCCGCCAGGTGGGGGTCTGTGTTGCGCTCGTAGCCGTAGGTGCCGAGCCGGTCGGCGCGCAGGGTGTCCTCGATGTACAGCACCACGTTCGGGCGGGGATCGTCGTCGGCGGACGGAGCCAGGCGCAGCACTCGGCCCACCAACAGCACGGCGCGGGGGTCGTCGCAGGTCGCGTTCACTTGCAGCTCGGCAGGTGCGCCGGGGAGGAGCAGCTCGACCTCGCGCCACGGCTCGGCGGGCGAGCAGACGATGCTGGTTGTCGTGTCGCCAACGGTGAGCTGCGCCGTCACAGGCGCCGGTCCGCCTACCGCGGACAGCAGCAATCGCAGCCGGTCGCTGCCGTCCTCGCCCACCGCTGCCACAGCTGTCCCCGGGGCGGTGAGGGCCAGGCCGTCGCAGCTGGCGTAGTGCTTGCGCAGCCGAGTGCTGACCACGCCCGAGCCGTCGTTGGCCTCGTAGTCGGTGAGCAGCGCCACGTCGCGCACCTCTGGAACCGTTTGTCCCCGGAGCACGATGCGCAGCCGCTCGATGCCCTCGTCGGCGTCCGCCGCGTCGTCCTGCCCGCGCAGCCCTGAGAGCCGCCAGGCGTAGGTCTGGGTCTTGCCGTCGGACTGCATGGCAGCGGGAGGCTGCTCCCGTTCGGCGGAGAACTCCTGCCCCGCGCCGCGCCAGGCGACAGAGAGGGTGTCCGGCTGGGGGCCGCCGAGAGTCAAGGTCAGCACGTGATGCAGCTCGGTGTCGATGGCTGCGCCGAAGGGACCCTCGATGACCAGGGCGCCGGCCTTGTCACTCGGCGGCGGCGGGATGACACGCCAGCTGACGTCGCCAAGCTGGCCAGGCTGCCAGCGCAAGGCGAGAGAGCCGGGCTGCCCGCTGGCGGCCGGAGCGTCTGGGTGGGTGGGCTCGTCGCGGGAGGCGGACTGCCAGGACAGGCCACGTCCCACCAGCTTCAGTCTGTTGGGTTTCTGCGCCTCGCCGCAGCAAGGCAGGAGCACGACCAGGCCCACAATGCAGGCAAGCCAGGCGAGGCTCGCGTCACGTAGAGTCGTTGCCCGGGATCGCATCGTGGCCATGTTAGCAACGGAGGCCCGGGCTCCGTGAGGCGACCCTGTCCCATGGTCAGCGGTGGGATTGGCCGCGGGGTCATCCAGTCCGGCCGCGCTGCGGTCTAGTCGACCCCCAGTGCCACCAGTTCGGCGACGAGGGCGTCGTGGGCCGTCTGCTCGCTCGCGCTCAGACCGGGCAGCAGGTTGTTCGTCTCGAACGGGTCGGCGAGCAGGTCGTAGAATTCGTCGCTCTGCCCCAGGCGGCGAATGAGCTTGTAGCGGTCGTCGCGGACGGCCCGCCGGTGGTCGGTCCAGGGCCCGGACCCATTGGGCGAGAACGTCTCGCTGTAGACCGTGGCGCGCGTGATCAGGCCTGGGTCGCTGAGCACGGGCACGATGGAGATCGAGTCCTCGGCTTGTGACCGCACACCTGCCAGTTCGGCCAGGGTCGCGTGCAGGTCGGTGACCGACACCAGGCTCTGTGTCTCGGTCACGGCCACACCTGGTCCGCGCACGATGAAGGGCACGTTGACGCCGCCCTCGTAGACCGTGCCCTTGGCTTTCGTACCCACGAAGGGCAGCTCGGAGCCCTGGTTGCTGGTGCCGTTGTCGCCCATGAAGATCACGTAGGCCCCGGGGTCGACGGCGTCAAGCACTGCGAGCAGGCGACCGACCTCCGTGTCCATGGCCTCGCACATGGCCTTGATGCGTTCGGCCGGTGTCATGCCGGGCCCGGCGCCCGAACAGTACGACGTGGCGCAACCTCCAGGCGGGCACAGACCCATGGCGGGGACATGAATCGGCGTGTGGGGCGCGTTGTAGTTGACGTACAGGAACCACGGCTCGGGCAGGGTCAGCAGAGCCAGGGCCGCTTCGTCCGTGGTGTCCGTGGTGGCATAGGTCGTCGACGTGCTGCTGTTGCCGTCGACGGTCTTGGTCCACACGTCGTAGTCGGGCAGCTGGCCCGAGAGGCTGCCGGCGTAGTGGCCAAAGCCGCTGGTGTTCGGGTGCATGGGACCGTTGCCCAGGTGCCACTTGCCGATGCAGGCGCTGGCGTATCCCGCGCTCTCCAGCAGCTCCGGGATCAACGTCTCGCTGAGTGGCAAGGTGACGCCCCCAGGAGTGCCGATGCCCGTGCGAAAACCGTAGCGCCCGGTGAGCAGGGCCGAGCGCGTGGGCGAGCACGATGGGTTCGCCCACGCGTTCCTGAACAGCAGGCTGGAGGCGGCGAGGTCGTCGAGGTTCGGCGTGCACGGCGGCGCGGCCCCTTCGCCATACGCGCTCATCAGGTCGACCCCGAAGTCATCCGCCAGAATGACCACGATGTTGGGCTGGGCTGCCACAGGGGTGGGGCGCTTGAGCACCTTGACCCGGGATTTCGTGAGCTGGCTGGTGGCGGGTGAGCTGAGCAACAGAAGCAGGGCAACGGTGGTGGGGATGTGGGTTCGCAGCACGGGAGAGTCACTCGGGAGAGGAGCGCGGATCGGAAGCGCGGATGGGAGCCGGGCGGTCTTTGGAGAGAACACCGCCGGACGGAGATGGACCATGAGCGAGTGTGTCCCATGGCTCATGAGAGCTTGATGAGGGCTGGGCTCAGGGGAACCACCACGGGCCGAACCGTGGCTACAGGATGAGGGCTCCGATGGCCCACCCTGCAGCCTGGCCAGCTCAGTGCTGGCCCGTTCCTCACGATGCCAAGGCCCTGTGGGTCACCCCCCGTCGAACGGCAGCTCGTCATATAAACTGATGCGGTAGCTGCGGCTCTGCTCACCCTGCGCCACCGTGGACGCGTGGTGAATCATCGAGCGGTTGTCCCAGAACAGGATGTCGCCCACCTGCCACTGCTGGTGGTGCACGAAGCGCTCTTGCTCGCAGAAGTCGAACAGCTCGGCCAGCAGCTCCTGGCCCTGTTCGTGGGGCATGTTCTCGACGGACTTCGTGAAGCCTCGGCTGACGAACAGGTTGGGCTGCTTGGTAAACGGGTGGGTGATCACCGCGGGGTGGACCGCACCGGGGGCCTCGCGATGCCACTGTTCGATGAGCTCGCGCACGGCCTTGTCGATGTCGAAGGGCTGCACCTTGTAGTAGTCCCAGGCGTCGTTCATGCAGCGGGCCTGGTCGGCGGCCTCGCGCAGGTGATCGGGCAGCTCGGCGTAGACCCGGCGCATGTCGATGTAGTAGGTCTCGCGCCGACCGGCGGGCAAGATCATGGGCCGCACCATGGTGAAGGCCAGGGGCCGCTCGAAGAACGAGTAGTCGGTGTGCCACATGCGCCCCGTGCCCGCCACGCCCACCTTCTCGCCGCCCATGGGCACGTTGGTGGAGACGAAGATCTCCGGGTGCTCGGGGTGGTGGTAGTGCGACTGGAAGTAGGGCTCGATGGTGCCGATCGACCGGGCGAAGTCGATGTAGCCCGTGACATCGTCGGGGTCGAGCCCGCGCAAGACGATCAGCTGGTGGACGTAGGTCAGCTCACGGAGCTCGGCGGCGAGCGCTGGCTCGATCGTCCCCAGCTGCAAGCCGGTGACCTCTACGTGGGCACGGCCCGGTTCGGGGAGACGGATGGTGGGCCGCTGGCGCTGCGGCTCCCGGGCGAGGTGTTCGTCTGCGGCGATGGTCGGCGGCTCCAGCGTGAGGGCTGGAGCCATTATGACCATGTCCCGAAGATCATGGGAGGATCGAGCAGGAGGGCTCGCGCCCTGGCAGCATCAGATCACCTCGCGCCCCCGTGGGCGGTCGCCGTACGGGTCGCCCCGGGCCCTGGTTACTGGCCGGGTCGACTGCGCCATCGTCGGCTGACTTGTCGTGTCGCGCCGAGCCAGTGGGGGAGCAGGACGGACAGGAACTCCACTGCTGCCCAGATGCCCCAGCACCAGATCATGATCCAGCCCACAGTCTCCATGTTGAGCAGGAACGCAGCACCGATCCAGAGGGCGGCGATGCCCAGCTTCTTGCCTGACTCCCGCACGTCGAAGACCCACTCGAGTTCGCTGTCTTCGCTGATGTTGATGTCGCCGTCGTAGGTGTCGATGTCGAGCTGGCCATCGCCGCGGCCGATGGTCCCAGACATGGACGACGCTCCTGCTCTCGGTGGCTCGGCCAGCAGATCACAGCTCAGTGCGCCGGACAGGGTGCGGGCATCGAAGCGAAAACCGCAGGCGTCCTCGTCTATGCCCACGTCGATCGCGCCGTCGTCGCTGTGCAGGGTGCCGCGCCCCGAGCGGAAGGCCAGGTTGCTCAGCACCAGGCGCCCGGAGCGGGTGCTCAAGTGGAAGCCCTCGCTCTGCAGGCCGCTCACTCGCAGGGCGCCGTCCTCAAGGCGGTCGACGTGCAGCCAGCCTTGATGATCGCGCACCTTCACCTTGCCCGTCCCCGGCTCGATGTGCAGAGCTGCGCGCAGGCCCGAGGCGACCACGTCGGCCTCCTTGCCGTCTACGCGCACGGGCAGATCGGCCGGGATGTGCACGGTGGCGTCATCGTTGGGCAGCTTCAGGCCCAGGCCTTGCAGACCGTCAGCAGACGACCCTGCCCAGGAGGATGTGTGCCCTTCGAGCGTTGAGAGCGCGACCTTCTTCAGCTTGCCGTCTGTGGTGACGCCGATCTCCGGGCGTGACCAGGTGCGCAGCTCGAGAGTCTCGTCTTTCAGGCTGATGCGCAGCCAGGCCCCGCTCATTTCGCCGATGAGCTGATCTGTGCGGGCGTCCACGACCTTGAGCTGTGCCAGCCCGGTGCGAGTGCCCGCGGCAGTGCCGAGGCGCTGGGTCGGGGTGGCGTCCGTGCGCTGCTGGCCATGGAGCGCCGAGTCGATGTCGCTGCCCAGATCGTGGGCACTCTGGTAGCGCTGCTCCGGCTCGGCCTGCAGGGCCTTGAGCACCAGCTGATCCACGGTGGCGTCGACCTGCGCGCTGCGGCTCGGCGGGGGGAAGTGCCCCGCGGGGAGCTTGCCCGTGAGCAGCTCGTAGAGCACCACGCCCACCGCGTAGATGTCGGCCCTGTGGTCAACCTTGGCCGAGCGCTTCTGCTCAGGGGCCATGTAGTTGTAGGTCCCCAGCACGACGTTGGTGCCGGTGAGGTTGGCCGGTGCGGCGTCGCCCCGTAGCACCTTGGCCAGGCCGAAGTCGGCCACTCGCGGCTGCCCCGCCTTGTCGATGAGGATGTTCTCGGGCTTGATGTCCCGGTGCACGATGCCGCAGTCATGGGCGTAGTGCAGGGCGTCGCAGATGCGCGCCACCAGGGCCAGGGCCCGCTGGGGGGTGACCTCGCCCGTGGCCATGAGCTGGCGCAGGTTGACACCCTCCACGTACTCCATCACGAAGTAGTGCACCTCGCCCTGGCTGCCCATGTCGTGAATGGACACGATGTGCGGATGGCTCAGTCGCGCCAGGGCCCGGGCCTCCCGCTGAAAGCGCTGCACCAGGGCTGCGTCCTTCGACAGCCGCGGCGCCAGCACCTTGATGGCCAGCACCCGGTCGAGGTGCAGGTGGGTGGCGCGGTAGATCCGTCCCATGCCCCCTTCGCCGATGACCTCTTCGAGCCGGTACTGGCCCAGGAGCGAGCCGGGGGGCAGCAGCTCGCCGGCCAGGTCGGGCTGGGGCGATTCGGGGCTGCCCGCTGCGCCGAAGGTGGGGTGGGTGCCGTGGTCGGTGTGGGCCAGGCGCACCATGCGATCTTGCACCTCGAAGTAGCCCGCCAGCTCGTCGGCCACGTCGGGGTGGGCGGCGAGAAAGGCGCGGCGGTCAGGCTGCAGGCCCTTGTCGAGCTGGCTGAGATAGTCGGCCAGCACCTCGTCGAAAGGCTCGGCAGCCGCGGCGTCGGTGTGTGTGTCGGGGACGGTCATGGCGTCTCCAGCGATTCGAGAAGTGCCCGCAGCTGCTTCAGGCCCCGGTGCAGCAGGCCGGCGACCGCAGCGGGGGAGCGGTCCATGCGCTCGGCGATCTGGGCCAGCGAACAGGCCTGCCAGTAACGGAGCACGATGGCCTGGGCCTGGGCGTCCGAGAGGGACGTGAGCCCGTCGGACAGGCGCAGCAGCCGCTCGCTGCCAGAGAGGATCTCGCTCGGCGTGGGTTGGTCCGCGGCGAGCCAGGCCGCCACATCGAGACCGCTGCGGTCGAAGGCCAGGGGCTGCTCCCGGGCGATGTCGCGCTTGGTCGCGCGCAGGTCTCGCAGGGCGTTGTGCACGTTGTGGGCCAGGATGCGCCGCAGCCATCCCGCCAGCTGCCCCGCCGATTGCCCCTGAAACTGGCCTTGATCTCGGTGCGCCTCGAGCAGGGTCTGCTGGACGATGTCCGAGGGGTCGAGCTGGCGCCGCACCCCGGGGTGCAGCTGAGCCTGGGCCAGCAGATGAAGATAGGTGCGGTAGCGATCAAGGGGCGGCAGCGAGGGCGGCTGAAGCGGGGGCATGGGTGGATTCATGGAGGTCCTTGGCTCTCTAGGCACCGTCCCGTGCGTTGGTGTTCGCGGAAAATCTCGGCTGGGCCAGATTGTTGCAGATCTGGCGCTGATGACAGGGCTCAGCCTCGTCGCAGAGGAGGGCCAGGGTAGGTCCCAGGCCCAAGGATCCGAGATGAGGGGGGGCTGTGTCACACTGGCGGGAGCGGTGGCCCTCAAGGGATGAGCATGGAATCCGTACCCCGCACGATCGCCGCCGAAGAGCTGCTGGCCCAGATGGGCTGGGTGCAGTCCCTCGCCCGGAGCCTGGTCCGCGACCCCAACGTGGCCGCGGACGTGGCTCAGCAGACCTGGCTCACGGCCCTGGAGCGTCCGCCCCACACGGCCACCAGCGGACCGTCCCTGCGAGCCTGGCTGGCGTCGGTGACCCGCACCCTGGCTCGTCAGTCCGTGCGCAGCTCGACGCGCAGGCGCCGCCGGGAGCACAAGGCCTCACGAGCCGAATCCGACCGGGTCTCCACCGTCGACGTGGTCTCCCGGGGCGAGATCCACCGTGAGCTGGTGCAAGAGGTGCTCACCCTCGACGAGCCCTACCGCTCGACCGTGCTCTATCGCTACCTCGACGGCCTGAGCGGCCCGGAGATCGCCGAGCGCATGGGTGTGAGCCCGGCGGCCGTGCGCAAACGCCTCTCCCGGGGACTGGCCGCCATGCGCCAGCGCCTCGACGAAGACCACGACGGCGACTGCAACGACTGGCTGTCCGGCTTCTTGGGACTGGGCCCGTTGCTCGGGGGCGGGGCCGCCGCGGGTAGCGCCAGCCTGGGCTCGGGGAGCGGCGCGAGCGGTGTGTCGGTCGGGTCTGGGGGCGGATCCGGCGCTGGGCCGGTGGCGAGCGGCGCAGCTCAGGCCTCGGGCACCTCTGCGACGTTTGGCCTGCACGGCGCCTGGCTTGGCCTACCCCTACCCGCTGTCGTGGCCGGTGCCACCCTGTTGCTCCTGGCCGTGGTCTGGACCCTGGTCCCTGAACCCTCTGGTGCGGTGAGCGATGGTCGCTTCTTGGCCCAGGACGCCGTGGTCACGGGGTCTGGGGTGCTGCCCTTGTCGTCGGACCTGGGCGCCGAACCCCTCGCCACCACCGCCGCACCCCTGGCTTCCGGGGCCGACGACCTCTTGGACACCGCGGCGCTGCAGCGTGCCTTCGCCTGGGTCCCGCTCAGCGGTGACCTCGCGGGCCGGGTCATGGATGTGTCCGGAGCCTCCGTGGGCGGCCTGCGTCTGTTGCTCGAGAGCCTGCCCGGACGTCAGCCCGAAAGACAGCCTGGAACTCTAGCCCAGGCGGCGGCGAGCGGCCCAGGCGGCGCCACGGCCAGCCAGTCCGGTCAGGCCACGCCCACCGCCATCGCCGATGACACGGGGCGCTTCGTGTTTCACGACGTGTCGTCCATGGGGCAGGTGCTGGCGGCCTCGTCCCGGTGGGTCACGGTCTACGCTGGCGAAGCGGCTGGCCCCGTCTCCCGGGTCGAGCCCGTGGTGGTGGTGGCTCGACGTCTGCGGGTCAGTGGCCGTGTGGTCGATGCCGCTGGCAACGGTCTGCCCCTCGCCTCAGTGACCGTGCGCCTGCCCGACGACCTCTCCGTGCGCTTGGCCGACGTGATGGAGTCGTCCTGGCCCCTTGAGAGCACGGCGCAGACCGATGCCTCCGGGCGCTTCGAGTTCTCCTGGTTGCCCCAGGTTCCCGGTGCCCAGCTTGAGGTCACGGCCACTGGCTACAAGACGGCCGCGGTACCCCTGCCCGAACAGGACGCCCTGGCCCTGACCATCAGCCTCGATCGCCCCGCCCTGCGCCTGTCAGGCTGGGTGGTCGACGCTGCGGACCAGCCGGTGGCAGCAGCCCTGGTGAGCTACGGCCTAGCGAGCGTTCGTTCTGACGACGACGGCGCCTTCTCGATCTGGCTCGATCCCTCCGACCTCGACGGCAAGCCACCTCTCGCCGAGGACTGGCAGCTTGTGGCCGTGGCCAAGGGCAGCCAGCCCGCGGTCCTCGTCGCCGAGACAGACAGCCTGACCGGTCAGCCGCTCTGGAACGACTCGCTGACCCTGCGCCTGGGCCCGGCCCTGACCGAGCTCTCAGGGCAGGTGGTGAACACAGAGGGCGTGCCCGTGCCGTACGCCATGGTCTGGGTCGCCGATCCCACGGTGTTCGTCTCAAGAATGGACGCTGATCTGGGCTCGCTGGTGCAAGGGGGGGCCACGCGGCCAGGGGCTCGGCGCGAGGTCGTACTGGAAACGGTGCAAGGCCATGGGCTGGGCGATCCTGAGCGGGTGTGGTGGTACGAGAGAGCTGACGAGGACGGGCACTTCGCGTTACCCGGCCTTTCGCAACGTCCCTACACCGTCCGTGCCGCCCGGGCCGAAAGCCTGGTCATGGCCGAGTCATCGGGCTGGGTGCCCGGTGATCAGGTGCGCCTGGTCTTGCCGGGAGCAAGCCACACCGCGCCATTGAGTGGCCGGGTCGTCTCCGGCGACGGAATGCCCCTTGAGGGCGTCTCGGTGGGCTTGTTCCGTCCCATGGTCACCGTGGCCACGACCACCTTCACTCGCACGAGTTCGGTGGGCGAGACCGACGCCACGGGCTCTTTCGATCTGGGCACCGTCTCTCGCGACGGCACCTACGTGGAGGTCGACGGCCCGGGCCTCATGCCGTTACGCCTGGCCGTCACCCCGGGTACGGAGCCCATGGAAGTGGTGCTGCCGTCCCGCTGCGATGTGCGAGTGCTGCTGCCCGATGCAGATGAGGCCGACCAGATGAAGATTCTCGATGGGCAGGGAGTGACCTTGCCCCTGGTGAGCTTCCGTTCCGATCGCCGCCAGGCCCGAGAGGCTGTGAGCCTGTGGTCAGGCCGCTCAGAGGTGCTCTCGGTGACGGACAATGCGGCCACTCTTGTGCTGCTCAAGGATGGCCAGGACATCCGCCGTATTCCGCTGCAACTCCAACCCGGCCGGCTCAACGAGATCCGCTGAGGAGGATTCGATCATGGTGTCATCAATGCTCAGTCTGCTCTTTGCCCTGGGGGCGCCCTTCGTGTGCCAGGGCTCCGTCGCCAGCGCTGCGGATGTGCCCAGCGCTCAGGCGCTGCAGTGGTACGAGGGCTCGTACAACAGGGCCCTCAGCGAGGCGCGCAAGGAGCAGCGCGAGGTGGTGCTGGTCTTCGCTCCCGAGTGGTCCAACTACTCGGCCAAGCTGCGCGCGGAGACGTTGGTCGACCCGGCGGCGGTGGCTGCCCTGCAGTCGAGCGTCTGCCTCGACGTCGACCCCGACTCCTCCCGGGGAGCACAGATCGTACGCCTGCACAACGTCGACACGTTTCCCACCATCGCCGTCCTGACCAGCAAGGGCGCGGCAGAGGACCGCATCGTGGGCTTCATCCCCGCCCAGGCTCTGGTGGGCGAGATGGCCCGCATTCGCAGTGGCACCGAGACGGTGAGCGCGCTCCGTGACCGGCAGACCGCGGCGCCGGACGACCTCTCACTGCGCAACGACCTGGCCAACAAGCTGGCCTGGGTGGGTGACCTGCGCGGAGCCCAGAAGCTGCTCAAGTCCATTCGCCGGGACGACCCTACGGGGGCAACCCTGGCCGGAGCTCGGCTGATCATGCAGGATACCATCGACCAGGTCGCGGCCGACGGGGGTGGGCCTGCCCTGCTCGTCCAGTGGGACCTGTCCCCTCTGCAGACGAGCATCGAACGCCTTGAGAACGTGGTGGGGCGGGCCGAGGGCTGGAACCGCCTGGCCACCCTGGAGCGTCAGGCCGGGCGCCCCGACAAGGCCATCGCAGCCTGGCGTCGGGCCTGGAGCGAGGTGCCTGCGGGCAACATCGCCAACTGGACCCGGGAGACGGTGAACACGATCTTCGGGGTGCGAGATGGCCTCGATGAGGACAGCCGGGCCTTCGCCATGGAGATCGCCCAGGCGGCCCTGGCCTCAGAAAACGAGGCCGTTGAACGGGATGAGCTCGCGGGGGTGGTCCTCGACGAGACGGAGCAGGTCGCAGCGAATGCCCGGCGGGCGATGCTGCTGGATACCCTGGCTTTCGCCCACATCATCAATGGTGAGCGTGAGCAGGCGCTGACCCTGGCGGCGGAGGCTCTGGCCCTCGACCCTGAGAACGAGGAGTTACAGCAGCGGGCGGCGTTCTTCCTGGCTGACACCTAGTCAGGCAGGCGGGGTGCTCTGCGGCGAGAGCGAAAGGGCGGCCCACAGGCCTGCCGAGTGGCCAGAAGCCTGCTATCCTGCAGCTCGCTTCTCTCCCCGTCTCTTCCCCGGAACGAGGTCGCCGCGGCTCCCCAGGCCCGGCCGGCCGGCCAGTCAGCCATGCTTCTCAACCCCTCCGTCAGGGGCGACGTTTGCCGTCGCTCTTCGTCTGCTCGTCTCTCCGTGGCGCTCGTCGCCGTGGCCCTGTGCCTGGTTTCGCCAGCGCGAGAGGTCTCAGCCCAGGGCATCCCCCCGGGTTACTACGACGGTGTGGACGACAGCTCTCAGGTGAACCTGCGGGCCACGTTGCACGGCGTCATCGACGACCACACCGCGTTCCCCTACACGTCGTCTGGCACGGACACCTGGGACATTCTCGAAGAGGCCATGCAAGACCCGGCAAACTCGGGTCGCATCCTCGACGTCTACCACAACCAGAGCATCGCCAAGCAGGGGGGCGGCAACCCGTTCTACGACCGGGAGCACACCTGGCCCAAGTCGTACGGCTTCCCCGACCTGGACGCGCAGAACACGCCCTACACCGACTGCCACATGCTCTGGCTCTGCGACGGCAGCTACAACTCGTCCCGCAGCAACAAGCCGTTTCGCTTCTGCAACTCCGGTTGCGCCGAATGGACCACCGACTTCAACGACGGCCAGGGCGGCACGTCCGGCAGCTATCCCGCCGAGTCGAACTGGACCTGCGGCTCGTTCACCAGCGGCACCTGGGAGGTCTGGACGGGACGGCGCGGCGACGTGGCCCGGGCCCTGCTCTACGCGGACGTGCGCTACGAAGGCGGCACCCATGGCGGCACCGGCAACCCGGAGATCGATCTGATCTTGACCGACAGCGACGCGCTCATCGCTTCGTCGAACACGGGCAACAACGAGTCCGTGGGTTACATGGGCCTGCTCTCCGTGCTGCTGCAGTGGCACGTGCAAGACCCGGTCGATGCCTGGGAGATGAACCGCAACGACGTGGTCTACAGCTACCAGGGCAACCGCAACCCCTTCGTCGATCATCCTGAGTGGGTCGACTGCCTGTTCAACGGCACCTGCGGTGGCGTGGACATCACACCTCCTGCCGTGGTCGCCGGGTTGGTCGCGGTGGCGGGGGACGGCAGCGTGTCCCTCGACTGGGCTGACAACATCGAGCCTGACCTGGCCGGCTACACCGTGTACCGCTCCACGGCGAGCGGTGGGCCCTACTCCTCGCTGAACGGCGGCTTGCTGGTGTCCAGCGACCACGTGGACAGCGGCCTGGTCAACGGCATGACCTACTACTACGTGGCCACGGCCACCGATAGCTCGGGCAACGAGTCGGCCTTTTCGGGCGAGGTCATGGCCACGCCCATGATGGGTGGTGGCGGCGGCCCCAGCGGCACGCCCTGGATCAACGAGTTCCACTACGACAACGCGGGCACGGATGCGGGCGAGATGCTCGAGATCGCCGGGCCAGCGGGCACCGACCTCTCCGGTTGGTCGGTGGTGGGCTACAACGGCAACGGCGGCGGGAGTTACGCCACGTTCACCCTGGGCGGCACCCTGCCTGACCAGCAAGCGGGCTTCGGCACCCTGGAGTTCCTCACCGGGCAGATGCAGAACGGCGCCCCCGACGGCCTGGCTCTGGTCGATCCGCTGAGCAACGTCATCGAGTTCATCAGCTACGAAGGCTCGTTCGCCGCGACCAGCGGCCCGGCCAGCGGCATGACCTCCGTCGACGTGGGCGTGAGCGAGAGCTTCAATACCCCCGTGGGCTTCTCGCTCCAACTCGCCGGCACAGGCAGCGCGCGCGCTGACTTCTCCTGGACCGGCGAAGGTGCAGAGACCGGCGGTGTGCCCAACACGTCCCAGACCTTCGTGCCCGGTGGCGTGACCAACGACTGCAACGAGAACGGCATCGAGGACGCCACGGACATCTCCATGGGCACGAGCTTCGACGTGGACCTGGACGGCATCCCGGACGAGTGTCAGACGCCTTGGACCGACCTGGGCAACGCCCTCGCCGGAGTCACTGGCGATCCGACTCTCGACGGCCTGGGCGTCTTCGCCAGCGATACCACCTACACGGTGAGCCTGGCCAACGCTGCTCCCGGTGCGCTGGCCGTGTTGTTCTTGTCGCTCACCGAGACCCCCGTGCCGTTCAAGGGCGGCCTGCTGGTGCCGTTCCCCATATTGCTGACCATCTCACTCGGCACGGACGGGGCTGGAGAGCTCGAACTCGTCGGTGTGCTGCCCCCGGGCTTGCCCGCCGGCATTGACATCGTGATGCAGTACTGGATCGCCGATGGTGCTGCCATCGCCGGTGCTGCGGCGAGCAACGGCCTGAAGGGCACCACCACTCTCTGAGCCCCGGCAGCCTGTGCGTGAGGCGCCGCGCGCCGAGGCGCTCTGGCCACCACGACGATTCACGCACGGGCGGCTACTCGTCGTTCACCCGGTAGCAGGGGAACATGCGAAAGTCCCCTGCGGCGTAGCGTTCTGCCAGCTCGGGGATCTCGTCGAAGCTGTAGATCTTCTCGTCGACCACGGGCAACCAGTCGTGCTCTTCGGCGAACAGGATGGCCTCTGCGATCTCGCTGGCCCTGGCGAAGTGGGTGTGGATGAACTGGTGTCGGCCGATGCCCTCGATGGCGCGCAGGTACTTGAGCACCATGCCAGCCTTCCAGCCGGCGGTGGTCACGACGCCTTGTCGCCCGAGGGCCTTGAGCGTGGCCCTGAACACGGGCGTGCCGATCATGTCGACGAAGACCTGCACGCCCTCGCCGTCTGTGTGTTCGTTGACCAGCTGCAGGAACGTCCGCTCCGACTCGGTGTAGGCGGCGGCGTAGTCCTTGTCGGTCTTGTAGCGTCTCTCGTCGAACTGCAGGTCAGGGAAGCGGGAGCGGTCCATGGGCTCGACGCCGCAACTCTTGATCAGCTGGAGGCGCTCGGGGGTGGAGGCCATGGCCACGGCCCTGTGTCCGAGCAAGGCGGCGAGCTGGGTCTCGGCCAGGGCCGTGCCTCCGCCCCAACCCCAGACGTTGAGCCGGGGGAAGTCTGCCTCGTCGAGCAGCAGTCGAAGGGTCCCCAGGGCCACGCGCCAGTTGGACCACGCTGTGAGATAGCGCACGTTGAACGCTGCCCACCGAGCGAGGGAGTGCTTGGTGTCCGCGGGCAAGGGCGTGACGTGCTGGGGCTTCAGTTTCAGCCGCGTGGTGAGAAAGCCGGGCAGCTCTGAATCGAAGCCCATGATGCGCTTCGGGTAACCCCAGGGGTCGGTCTCCATGCCGTTCATGAGCACGGCCTGACCCACGTCGACCGAGGTGACCTCGCGTCCCCGGTCGATGACCCGGGCCACGCCGCCGTTGCCGAAGACTCTGCGCTTCCAGCCGTGGGCGGCGCACACATCCACCGGATCGCGGTCGAGGATGTGACCCATGTTGGCTTCCCACGAGCCGATGAGCGGCGCCAGGAGCAGCTCGTCCGGGGCCAGGTCATCGAGCTGATGGTTCTCTCGCACGGGCACAGCCTTGCTGCGCTCTTGACCCTGTGCTGCTGCATAGACGAACCAGGCTTCGGCGGAGATGGGCATGGGGCCTGGTCAGCCTCTCAGTCTTTGAGTACTTGGATGTTGGCCAGCCTGCGGTGGCTGCCTTCGAAACCCTCGCGACCATGGAGGACCTCGTAGTTGTCCATGATCAGCAGGTCGCCTTCGTGCCACTGGTGGAAGTACACGAAGAGGTCATTGAGCAGGGCTCCGCGCAGAGCCAGAAGAATGCGTTCGGAGGTCTCCTCGTCGACACCGGCCACGCGGAGACGCCAGCTCTCGGGCTCGCCTGGCCGGTGGGGCAGGCCGAGATTCAGGGTGGGCTCGCGTCCCGGAAGGGCCTTGAAGGCGGGGAAGGGGTGCCAGGACTCCGTGTAGTCAGAGCGGTAGTAGCCCGAGTTGTCCACGGCCATGCCCTCGACCCCGTTCTCGCGGAGCAAGGCCACGTCGGCGGGGTTGAGCCGTTCGAGCGCCACGTTGGCATCCGAGACGTAGGTGCGACCGTCGGTGATGTGCCGAAACTCCACGCAGAAGATGCCCACCACCGTGACGTCGAAGCCGGTGAGGATGCCGTCCTTGTGCAGGGGTAGGGGGCTGTTGCTGCGGAAGACCTCGGCGTCCTGATTGGGTTCGACGAGCACCTGGCCCTGCACCCGGGTGGACGCCTCGTTGATGCGGCCGAGGTGGCTCAACAGGGCGACCGCATCGTCGACGTGGCTCAGCCCGCCACGGACCACGACGAAGCGGTACTGGTCCAGCAGCTCGTGCAGGCGATCGGCCAGGGAGGCGTCTGCTGCATGGGTCGGCTCGATCAACACACCCGCGCCGGAGCGGGTCAAGGTCTGCATGGACATCGCGCTCAGTCTCCCGTGCCCTCGCAGGCCGCAATCACATCACTCGGCGCCTGAACCAGTTCGACCAGGACGCCCTCCGCACTGCGGGGTGCGTCGCTGCTGCCCTTGGGATGAATGAAGCAGACGTCGTGCCCCGAGGCCCCGCGGCGAATCCCGCCCGGGGTGAAGCGTACACCTTGAGCCGTGAGCCAGTCGACGGCCAGGACCAGATCGTCGACCCAGAGACCGACGTGGTTGAGCGCCGGCTCGTGCACTTTGGGCCGCCGCTCGGCGTCGATGGGCTGCATGAGGTCCACCTCGACAGCGAAGGGCCCCCGGCCCAGGGTGAGCACGTCTTCGTCGACGTTCTCGGCTTCGCTCTGGAAGCTGCTGGTCAGGGTGAGTCCCAGGAGCTCGACCCAAAACGAGGACAGGGCAGACTTGTCCCGGCCGCCGATGGCGATCTGTTGCAGGCCCAGGATGCGAAAGGGTCGGTCGGTGGTCCGTTCGGTACTCATGGGATCACTCTACAAACAAGAACGCCTCCTGGGTGTCCCTGTTCGAGCAGCGGGCGCAAGGCGGACGGTGTTGCAGCCCCCTTGGCCGAGGTTCGGGCAGCCGCGAGCGCCATCCCTCGACGGTGAGGACACGCCCCGCGGAGGCCCTGCTACCATGGCCGGTCATGATCGATCTGCATAAGAACGGCGACCGGGCGGTGATCGAGATCCGCCACGCGAAGGCGGTCAATCCTTTCTCTCGGGGCATGACCCGGCAACTGACCGCGCTCTGCACGGAGGTCGAAGCCGACGACTCGCTGAGTGGCGTGCTGATCTGGGGCGGCAAGGGTCGCTCGTTCTCGGTGGGCGGCGACTTCGCAGATCTGCGCAAGATGACGTCCGCCGCCGAGGCGAAGCTGTACCTGACCGACATCGTGCGCAGCTATCAGGCTGTCCTGGCCATCTCGAAGCCCGTGGTCACCGCCGTCGATCATCACGCCATCGGCCAGGGATTGCAGGTCGCCTTGCTGGGCGACTGGCGCATAGGCAGCGAGCGTTCTCATTACGCCATGCCCGAGCTGGCCAACGGCATGCCCTGCCCGCTGGGAGCGGCGCTGCTGGAGTCGCTGCTAGGGCGGGCGGCCATGCTGAATCTGGTCATGGGCTGTCAGAGCTTGAATGCCCGGGAAGCCGAGCGGCGGTGCCTGATCGACGCCGTGTGCCCACACGGCGACCTGCGGTCCGATGCCCTGGCACAGCTGGATCGGCTCTGTGGCTACCCAGCCGGTTCCTTTCGCTCGACCAAGCGCATTCACAACGGGCGGCTGATCAAAGTGCTGGATGAGGTCTGCGAGCAGGCCAGCTGCGCCCACGCCGATAGCTATGCGCAGGGCCACGGACAGCCGCATTTCTCGAAGATCCTCGGCGACGATCCCTGAGTCATGCAGCCGGTTGATGTGAGAGAGATCTTGCCGGGGCGAGTCACCAGCCGCAATCGGCCCAGCGTGCGCCGGGGAGAGCTGGTGCTCACCTACGCCGCCCTCGAAGATCGGGTCGCCAACCTTGCTCAGGCCTTGGCGGCCACGGCGCGGGGGACGATGATCGGTGTACGCATGGGCAACGAGCCGGCCTTCGTGGTGGCCGTGCTCGCCTGCTTTGCCGCGCACCGCCCGGTGGTGCTCCTCGACGTGTTGTGGAGTGACGCAGAGCTGGAGCATGGTGCCAGCCGTCTCGACGTGGGCCTGCTTCTCCAGGTGCGTGGGTCGGAGCGCTGTGAGCTGGCGACATCGATCTTCTCGTCGTCGTCCGGCCTGCTCAACGCGGAGGGAAGCCTGGTTGAGCCACTGACCCTGCACGCTGCTGAGCAGGCCGAGCGGATCAGCCCCGTTGACGATCGGAACGACGTGGCCCTGGTGCTCTGGAGTTCGGGCTCGACCGGCCAGCCCAAACCCATCTTTGTGCCCCACGACCGTCTGGCCCATCGCCTGGGCAGCCTGACCACGTCGCTGCGCCTGGAGGAGAACGACCGCACCCTGTGCATCCTGCCCCTGAGTCATTGTCACGGCATCGAGTGCCTCGCCCTGACGACCTTGCTCGCCGGCGCAGAGCTGGTGCTCATGGACCCCATGACGGCCCACCCGGCAGCGGTCGCGGCGGCCATCGACGAGGGGCAGATCACGGTCTTCAGCGCCCTGCCGCGGTTCTACGATCAGCTGCTGCATCTTCCCGCGGAACCCGGCGCGCTGAGCAGTCTGCGCATCCCCATGTGCGGCAGCGCGGCTCTCGCGCCCCAGGTCTCCCGCGCCTTCGCCCAGCGTTTCGGGGTGAAGATCGGCCAGGGCTACGGCCTGACCGAGATCGGCGTGGTCTGCCTGAACTGGCACGAAGACGAGCCCGTGCGCTTCGACTCGGTGGGGCGGGTCCTGCCTGGCATCGAGTGGCGTGTCGACGATCCCGACGAGAACGGGGTGGGTGAGCTGCAGCTGCGCTCCAAGGGGCGAGTGGTCGCTGGTCATGCCGGAGAACGTGCCACGGCAGGGGAGGACCCCGACGGTTGGATGGCCACCGCCGACCTGGTGCGCGCCGACGCCGACGACTACCTCTACGTGGTCGGGCGGCGCAGCAGCTTCATCAACGTGAACGGAGCCAAGGCCGATCCTCGTGAGATCGAACGGGTCATCGGCGCCTTGCCCTGGGTGGCGGAGTGCGCCGTGGCTCCCCTGGCCGACGAGCGGGGAGTGGAGCGGGTGGCGGCTTACGTGGTGGCTGCTCCGTCGCCATCTGTCGAGCACCCTGAAGAGGCCGTACAGCTGCGGGTGGCTGAAGAGCTGTCCCTCTTCAAGGTGCCCTCGGTGGTGGTCCTGCTGGAGTCCCTGCCTCGCACGTCCTTGGGCAAGGTGCGCTATGGCGAGCTGCCCGGAGCAGCTGGAGGGGCTCCGACCATCGCCGCTGATGTGTTGCCGACGACCACGGCCGAACGAGACGTCGCTGCCGCTTGGTGCGAGGCGCTCGGCTGCGATCAGGTCAGCCGCAGCTCCAGCTTCACCAGCCTGGGCGGTGACTCGGTCAGGCTGGTGCAGTTGCTTGAGCTGCTGCAAGGTCGCTTCGATCGAGAACTCTCGGTGGTCGATCTGTTTCGCTATCCCACCGTCGAGACCCAGGCCAGCTTTCTCTCTGGCGCGCCCCAGAGCACGGCGGTGGACGAAGCCCGTGAGCTGGGAAGACGGCAGAGAGAGGCGCGCTCCCGACGGCGAGAGTAGCGCGGGGAGTGGCAGACGCCCTCGGCGCGCCTTGCGGCCTGCCACCATGGTCTCATCGCGAACGCCTCGGGAGGCTCAGCTCTCAAGCAGGCCCGATCAGCAGTCGCTCTGCCCCATCATGTGCTGGCGGATGTCGGCGGGGGCGCCGTCGCTGGCCATGACCCGCCGCAGCACCCGGGTCTGGCCCTTGGCCTGTGGACCGCGGCGGTGCAGCACGCAGCGGTTGTCCCAGATGACCAGATCGCCCTTGCGCCAGGAGTGCTTGTAGATGCCTCGCTCGGCGTTGAGGTGGGCGCTGAGCTTCTCCATCAGCGCGTCGCCCTCTTCTTTGGAGACATCGAGCGGTGTGGCCTCGGCCACGCCGGGGATGCCGTAGATGGCGCGCCGGCCTGAGATGGGGTGCTCGAGCACCACGGGCCAGATGACCTTGGCCAGGTTGGGGAACACGTGCTGGAAGCTGTGGGCCACGAAGAGCTTGTCGACTCGAGCGCGGGTCTGGGCGTCGAGCCCCTCGTAGGCCAGGTACTGGTTGGCGAACCAGGTCTCGTAGCCGTACTCGGGGGCCTCGAGCGAGTAGAGCGTGGCGTAGCTGAGCGGCACCTGCAGGTGGGTCATGTCGGCGTGCCACCCTTGCAGGTAGCCGTCGTCCGGTTCGTCCCGATAGTCGGGGCCGTTGCAGAAGTAGACCGCGCCGGCGTGAACCCCTGTGTAGCCCGGGCGCCCGGGCAGCTCTTTCATGCGCGCGAGGGTGTTCAGCTCGACGGCGTGGAGCCAGGGCACCACCGTGTCGCCGAAGCCCTCGGCGAAAGCCACGTGCTGTCCTTCATCGAGGGTCTGTTCGGGGAGGACCACGAAGCCGTGTTCGGCCACGAGCTTCTTGAGCTCGACGATCTGTTCGGGAGTCGTGGGCGCGGACGCGTCCAGGCCCGTGACCTGGGCTCCGAAGCGGGCGTCCAGTCGCGTGATCTGAAGTGCGGGAGACTGCATGGCAAGCTCATCCGGTGGGGTGCCCGCCTCGGCTGTCGGACAGAGCCCAGTGTACACGGCCCTCGGTGGCAGCGGCGGGCGCCTCGGCAGGCTGGCTCTTCTCCCCGCCAGCTTGACGATCCACCAATGCACGGTCATGCTTCGGTGCTCTGCACGGGCACGGCATTCGACCAGGATAGCGGGAGTTACGGACGTTATGAGGCCGAGATGACGGGCTCGCCAGCAGAGGGAGCCGCCACGGGAATCGCAGTGATTGGCATGTCCGGCAGGTTCCCCGGAGCGAGGGACCTCTCGACATTCTGGCGCAACCTCTGCGACGGCGTGGAGTCTCTGGTCTCCTTCAGCGATGCCGAGCTGTTGGCTGACGGCGAAGACCCGGCTGTGTTGAGTCAGCCCCACTACGTCAAGGCAGGCGCCCCGCTCGCTGGCGTCGACGAGTTCGACGCCAGCTTCTTCGGCTACTCCCCGAGCGAGGCGGCGACCCTTGATCCCCAACAGCGCTTGTTCTTGGAGGCCGCCTGGGCAGCCCTCGATGACGCAGGCCATGGCGGCGCCCGGTCGCAGACGGTGGGCGTCTTCGCGGGGCAAGGGCTGAACACCTATCTGCTCAACAACGTGTGCGCGGGCCAGTCGCCGGGCCGGGCCATCGAAGACCTGACCACCTTGCTCGGCAGCGACAAGGACTTCTTGGCGACCCGGGTGGCGTTCCACCTCGATCTCACCGGGCCCAGCTTCACGGTGCAGAGTGGATGCTCCACGTCGTTGCTGGCCATCGCCCAGGCTGTGTCGGCCCTCGAGTCTCTGCAGTGCGACATGGCTCTGGCGGGAGGCGTGTCGATCCGCGCGCCTCAGCGGCGGGGTTACAGCTACGTCCCTGAAGGCATCCTCTCGCCAGACGGCCATTGCCGACCCTTCGACGCCGCGGCTGGCGGTACAGTCTTTGGCAGCGGGCTGGGCGTGGTCGTCTTGAAGCGGTTGCCAGAGGCTCTCGCCGACGGTGACAACATCCGGGCGGTGATCCGCGGTGCAGCGGTGAACAACGATGGCTCCGACAAACTGGGCTTCACTGCACCCAGTGTCGACCGCCAGGCCGCCGTGATCGCCCAGGCTCTCGCCCTCGCTGGCGTCGACCCGGACACGGTGGGCTATGTCGAGGCTCACGGCACGGGCACGGCTCTGGGCGACCCCGTGGAAGTGGCCGCGCTGAGCCAGGCCTTTCGCACCGCCAGTGAGCGCCGGGGCTTTTGCGCCCTGGGTTCGGTGAAGGGCAACGTCGGTCATCTCGACGCGGCCTCTGGAGTGGCAGGCCTGATCAAGACGGTGCTGGCCCTTGAGCACGGTCAGCTGCCCAGAAGCCTGCACTACTCTGCGCCCAACCCAGCGATCGACTTCGCAGCCAGCCCCTTCTTCGTCAACGGAGAGCTGCGCCCTTGGCCGCGGTGCGCGTCACCTCGCCGTGCAGGGGTCAGCTCCTTTGGCGTGGGCGGGACCAACGTCCACGTGGTACTCGAAGAGGCGCCGGCCCAGCAACCCACGACGCCTTCGGAGGCCTGGCAGCTGCTCGTGCTCTCGGCCCGCACATCCACAGCCTTGGCCGCGAGCGCCCAGGCGTTGGCCGAACATCTGGAGCAGTCGCCCACGGTCGAACTGGCGGACGTGGCCCACACCCTGCGAGTGGGGCGCCAGGTCTTCGATCTGCGTCGTGCCTGCCTCGCTCGTGATCGGGCCGACGCGGTGGTGCAGTTGCGCGCCTTGGTGGCCGATCTGTCGTCGGCAGGCTCCTCGGTGCCAGAACCAGCGGCGGCGGATCACGGGCTCCCCTCACCGTCGCTGGCCTTCTCAGCCCTCGGGCCGGTTGATCTGGCCCCCGGCGCCTGGGTTGGTCTGCATCACGCCGAGCCGGTCTTCGCCGAACAGCTCGACCGCTGCTGCGAGCTGCTCGCGCCTCACCTCGACGACGATCTCCGTGCGCTGCTGATCGGTGGCGCGGCGGGCCAGCATGGGGCGCCGGTGCCCGCGCACCTGGGGGAGCCCGCCGGGTTCGTGGTGACCTACGCCCTGGCCCGGCTGCTCATGGACTGGGGTCTGCGCCCCGAGGTGATCGTCTGCAGCGGCGTGGGCGAGCTCGTGGCGGCCAGCCTCACCCAGGTGTTTCGTCTCGAGACGGCCCTGGGTCTGGCGGCCTTGCGCGGACGTTGGATCGACGCGTCGTCTGCAGAGCAGCGGCACGCTCTGGGGGCGGCCTTCCTCGAACTGGCGACCCGCGCGCCGCGCAAGCCGCCCGAGTTTCCCTTTGCCTCCCCGCTCAAGAGCGAGTGGATCACTCCCGCGGATGCGCGAGATCCGTCCTACTGGTTGGGGCAGCTGGAGGCGTCGCCTGTGTCTCGTGACAGCGCAGGCCTGGGGACGTTTTGCGGCGATCGGCTGCTGATCGAGTTGGCCCGGGGTGGTCGCACAGAGAGCCACGGGGTCTCGTTTCATCCCGTAGGTGACGAGGCCACGGCGCGCAGGGGCATGCTGGAGACTGTCGGGACTCTATGGCGGCGGGGCGTGGCCATCGACTGGTCGTCGTTCAGCGGGGGCGCTCGCAGACGTCGGGTGTCCCTGCCCAGCTACCCTTTCGAACGAGAGCGTCACTGGTTGTCGGGTGCACAGGTCGACAGCGGTTCACAGCAAGCAGCCGGTCCGGTTCGGCATGGCGCTGGCCAGTGGCTCTCGCTGCCCAGCTGGCGTCGTGTCCCTCCCCTTGCTTCTGCCACGGCCGAGGCGATGGGGAAGGTGCGCTGGTTGTTGATGGCTTGCCCAGGCCAGAGGGTCGGGCGTCTCGCGAGCCGCCTGATCGAAGGCAGCGCAGAACTCACCGTGGTGCGGCCCGGTGCCTCGTTCGAGCGACAGAGCGACGGCAGCTTCACCGTGGATCCCGGGAGCCGCGACGACTTCTGGCAACTGGTCGCCGCACTGGATGTCGAGGGCCAGCCGGTCCGCGTGGCACATCTCTGGTTGGCTGCCGCCGACACACTCTCGGACCAAGCGGCCCTCGACCAGGGCTTCATGGCCCTGCACCATCTGACGGCGGCGCTCGGTGCCCAGGCCAGTCGCCTGGATGTGACCGTGGTGACCTGCGGCGTCTACGACGTGGCAGGTGATGAGATCTCTCCCGATCGAGCCACGGTGATCGGTGCCTGTCGCGTGCTGCCTCAGGAACGAGGCCGGCTGAGCATTCGCCAAGTTGATGGTGAGCCCATGGGCGCCGAACTCGCCGAACCCCAGCTGAGCCAGCTGGCTGCCGAGCTGTGCGGGCCAGCCCATGAGCCGTTGGTGGCCTGCCGCGGCGGCCATCGCTGGCTGCCTGGCTTCGAGGTCATGTCTGACTCTGCGGATGCAGCGTCTGGTCAGCTGGCGGCGGATCGGCTGCGGCAGCAAGGTGTGTACCTGATCACCGGCGGCCTGGGCGGATTGGGCCTGACCCTGGCGCGCTTTCTGGCCGAGACGTGCCGCGCGCGGCTGGTGCTCGTGGGCCGCACCGGCCTGCCTCCCCGCGAACAGTGGGCTGCCCAGAAGGGTGATCCGAAGAGCGACTCGGCCCGGGCCATTCTCGCCGTAGAAGAGCTGGAGTCCCTGGGCGCCGAGGTGCTGGTGTTGGCTGCTGATGTGGCTGATCGGCCCGCCATGGAGTCTGTGATCAGTACCGCGCACGAACGCTTCGGCGCGGTGCACGGCGTGATCCACGGAGCGGGTGTGCCGGGCCGGGGTCTCTCTGCAGAGGCGGCAAGCGAGCCGCCCATCGAGGCTCTGCGCGCCAAGTGGTCGGGCACCAAAGTGCTGGTCGAGCTGTGCGGAGACGAGGCCGAGTTCATCGTGCTCTGCTCCGCACTCTCCACGGTGCTGGGCGGCATCGGTCAGGCCGACTACGTCGCTGCCAACGCCTACATGGACGCCCTGTCCGTCGCGCAATCCGGCAGGCCTGGCGCCCGTCTCCTGTCCATCGCTTGGGACACCTGGGCAGAGGTGGGCATGGCAGCGAACGCGAAACTCCCGCGCGCTCTCCGTGAGCGACAGGCGCAGGTGCTGGCTGCCGGTCTGTCTTGCGCTGAGGGGGTGGAGGTCTTTCAGCGGGCCCTGGCTTCTGAGCACAGCCCTGTCCTGGTGTCGACGTCTCCGTTGCCGCAGCGGCTCAGCGCGTTCCATGGCGGGCAGCCCGACCCAGGCCTGGTGCGGTCGCAACCGGCGTCGGATGACCGCGGGGCCGGTGCTGCGCCTGAGCCGCGGCCATCGACGCCGGGCGCCACACCCGCGTCGCAGTCGTCGTCCGCAGCGAAGCAGCCTCGGGACGCAGCGTCGCCCAGGGATGCAGGGCCAACACGGGACGCAGACCTGCCCCACGACGTAGGCCTGCCCCACGACGCAGACCTGCCCCACGACGCAGACCTGCCCCACGACGATGTGACCAGCGTGGTGGCCTCGGCCTGGAGACAGCTGCTGGGTCTGGAGCGTGCGGAGCTGGGCGACAGTTTCTTCGAGCAGGGCGGCAACTCGCTCCTGGCCACCCAGCTCCTGGCTCGACTGGCGCGGGACTACCCGGACGCCGGCCTGTCCCTGAGAGGCCTGTTCGAGCAGCCCACCATGGGAGGGCTGGTGTCCACCATTCTGGCGAGCCAGGGCGAGGGCCCCGAGACGGATGAGCTGCCCCTCGCCGAGCGAGTGCTGGCGTCGGGCGGTGCAGAGCGTCGGGGCCTGCTGACCACGTACCTGAGTGAGCAGCTGCAGCTGGCGGCCGGTGTGACGGCAGCGGCGCTGGAGTCCATGGGCGATCTGGCAGAGCTCGACCAGACCCTGTTGGCGGGCCATCTGACATCGGTCTTGCACGGGGAGCTGGGGCTCTCGATCTACCCCTCCGAAGTTCGCCGCCGCCCGTCGCTCTCGGGCCTGGTGGAGTTGGTGGCTGGCGAGCTGGACCGTCTGCAGCAGTTGGCGCACGAAGAGGCTGCTCCCGCCAGCGCCATCGATCCGGCGAGCTTTTCAAGGCCAGAGCGGGCGCAGCCCCGGCGCGTGCCGGACGCGCCCAATCCTTCCATGGTCTTTCTGTTGTCGGCGCCTCGGTCAGGGTCGACCTTGCTGCGGCTCATGCTCTCTGCTCACCCGGAGTTGTTCTGTCCACCGGAGCTGTTCTTGCTCGACAACGAGGGCATGGGCAGCTGGCAGGCCGACCCGTTTCACGGTTTCTACGGCGAGGGCCTGGTGCGCGCGTTGATGGCCCGGCGAGACCTGTCAGCAGAGACGGCGGGCGAGCTGGTGGACGCCTTGGTGGCTCGGGATGCTCCGATTTACGAGGTCTATCGCCTGCTGCAGGAGGGGCCGGGCCTGGTGGTGGACAAGACGCCGACCTACGCCTTGAGCCGCTCGACCTTGCAGCGATCTGAAGACCTGTTCGAGCGGCCGCGGTACATCGGCCTCGTGCGCCACCCCTACGCGGTGATCGAGTCCATGGTGCGCAACCGCCTCGACCGCATTCGTCAGGTCGAAGGCAACTCGTACGCCCTGGCGGAGCGCTATTGGATCGAAGCCTGCCGCAACTCCCTGGCCCTGGCCGACGAGGTGGGTGCAGAGCGCTTTCAGCTGGTGCGCTACGAAGAGCTGCTCCGTGATCCTGCTGCGGTGTTGGGCCGGCTGTGCGCGCACCTGGGCGTGCCCTTCGACGACGCGGTGCTCGACCCCTACGGCAAGGGCAGCATGTTCGGCGGACCGGGGGACCCACACCTGTTCGCCCGGGGCGCCATCGACCCCAGCCTGGCGGACGCCTGGCGTCAGATCACCTTGCCCCGTCCCCTGGGCGAGGCCGCCACCGAGCTGGCGCGTCAGCTGGGCTTCGAACTTCCCCGCTGACACGAAATCCATGCCCTTCCTGGTCCTGCCTTCGAACGAGATTGTGAGCGACGGGCAGCTCGTTGCCCTGGGGCAGGGTCTGTGTCCCTATGTCGATCCACCGCAGCGCGTGTGGTCAGCGGCGGGCCTCGATGTGTGGGCCACGTCGTTGGTCCGAGTCGGCGAGGGACAGCTGGGCAACCGCCTGTCGGGAGGCACGGCTGACTTCTCGGTCACACGCGACGGTGACGGCATCGTCGTGGCCACTGACCCCTTGGGCACCTGCCCGATCTGGTACATGCGCCTGGGCACAGGCTGGGCGGTCTCCCCCGAGGTGAAAGCCCTGGCTGTGGTGGCGAGCGTCACTCTGCGGCCCGAGCCGGAGCTGTTGGCGAGCGGGCCTCGGCAGGCTGACTGGACACCCTATGCACAAGTGCATCGACTGCCCCCGGGATGCGCTCTGCGCGTGAGTGGCGAGAGGACGACGGTGCAGGGAGCGAGCCCTGGGTTTGTCCTGGCCTCCGCTGATGTGGGGGCGCCCGAGCTGGGCCAGGCCCTCGTGCAGGCGGCGCAAGAGCGAGACGCTGCCAGGAGCGACGGGCCCCGGGCCACAGGGGCTTTCGTGTCTGGCGGGATCGACTCGTCCATCGCCTGCGCCTTGGCCCGTCGCCGCGGCGCCGTGTCGACCTTCACCCTCGGCACAGAGTACGGCGACGAGTTCGAAGGTGCTCGCCGCTTGGCCGAAGCGCTCGACTGCAAACATCATGAGAGCACGCTCGAGGGGTCGGAGGTGTGGGCTGAGTTTCGCCGGGTGGTCGAGCAGAACGAGGTCTTCGATGGCCTGACCGCCGAGATCCTGCTGCAGCTGTCGGCGCTCTACCGAGCCGCTCAGGGGACGTGCTCTCACGTGGTGACGGGCTACGGCTCCGACCTGCTCTTCGACGGCATGCTCCGGCACCAGGCCTACATGACCGCGGTGGGCCTGGAGACCACCACCGAACTCATCGAACGCACTCGTTGGACCGGCGAGCTGTCACCGTTCTTGCACTGGTCGCTCGGCCTCTCGGTGGAGCACGTCTTCTGGCACCCCTCGGTGATCGAACAGGCCCTGGCAACGCCTCGCGAGCTGGCCTGGGTGGACGGCGTGGAGAAGCACGTGCTGCGAGAGGCAGCCATGAGCGTGGGCTTGCTGAGTCGTGACCTGGCCTTCCTGCCCAAGATCGGCATGACCGATGGCACGGCGGCGAACCGTCTGCTCAGCGAAGTGCTCGACGTGGAGGCACCTTACGGTTACCTCGGCAAGTCCCGGGCGGCCATCGCTGGACTGTCGGCCGTGGTGAGCTGTCATGGCTGACCCGACGACCGAGGCGCCCGGTGACGACTATGTAGAGTTGCCGCTCTCGTCGGCTCAGGAGCGGCTCTGGTTTCTGGATCAGCTGGGGGCGGGGGGCGCCTACAACATGGGCATGGCCCTGCGGCTACGAGGACTCCTGAGGGTGTCCTGTCTGGAGCAGGCCCTGGCTGACCTGGTGGCCCGGCAGCAGCTCCTGCGAGCAGGCTTCGCGGATCAGAATGGGCGGCCGCTTCAGCGCATCAGGGCCCATGGCTCAGTGTCGCTTCAGCGCTCCGACCTGACCACGCTCTCCAGGTTGGAGCAGGACCGGGCCGTGGAACGCCTGACCGAACAAGAGCTCGCGCGCCCCTTCGACCTCTCGTGTGCGCCCCTGCTCCGTGCCCGGCTGATCCGCGTCGATGAGCGTGAGCATGTGCTCATGCTCACGACCCATCACATCGTCTCAGACGGTCACTCCATGGAGGTCGTGATGATCGGCGACCTCGCGAGCTTCTACGCAGCGAGGTGTGGCGGTCAGCTCGCCGTCCTGCCTGGGCTGAAGGCGCAGTACAGCGACTATGTGACCTGGCAGCGAGAGCGCATGGACAGCGCTGGGCTTTCGTCCCAGCGGGCCTACTGGCGGAAGCAGCTGGCCGGGTTGTCGACGTTGCATCTGCCCCGAGACCGCCCCCGTCCGGCAGAGCAGAGCTACCGAGGAGGCTCTCTGGATCTGGAGTTCCCCCCTGAGCTGGCGGTGGGTCTGCGTCGGCTCGCTGGCCAGGAGGGCTTCAGTCTGCCCACGGTTTTACTGGCTGCCTGGCAGGTGCTGCTCTCACGGCTCGCCGATGAGCAGGACGTTGTGGTGGGCTCGCCCATGGGCAACCGCGATCGGCCTGAACTCGAAGCGCTCGTGGGGGTTTTCCTGAACGTGTTGGTGTTGCGCACGGACCTCTCGGGTGACCCTACCTTTCGTGAGTTGCTGCTCCGCGTACGAGAGGTCAGTCTGTCTGCCTTCGAGAACCAGGACGTGCCCTTCGAGAAGCTGGTGGAACAGGTCAATCCACTGCGCGAAGGCACCAGCAACCCGTTGTTTCAGGTCTTGTTCTCCATGCAGTACCGCGGGCGTCAGGAGCAGGTGTTCGGTGACCTGGCCATGGGGGCCGTGACACTGTCGCACCCGCGTACAGATCTCGACCTGGAGTTGCGCCTGCTGAACGACGGCGATTGGCTCGGTGGTCGGCTGATCTACCATCGCGACCTCTTTGACCGCTCGACGATTGTCACCTGGGGTGAGCGTTGGCTGCGCCTGCTCTCCGGGATCGTGGCCGACCCAGGGGCGCGGCTGTCCAGTCTGTCGATCCTCGGCGATCAGGAGCGGCGGCAGCTGCTCGTCGACGGGAACGACACGGCCCAGGAGTTTGGCAGCGAGCTATGTCTCCACGAGCTGTTTGCCGAACGTGCGGGCCTGTGTCCCGACGCCACGGCCCTGATCGAGGGCGGCAGCACGGTGAGCTTCGCTGAGTTGGACGCCTCCTCCAACCAGCTGGCCCACCTGTTGAGCGAGCGAGGTGTGGCTTCGGGTTCTCTGGTGGGGCTGTTCCTGCCCCGCTCATGTGCAGAGGTGATCGGCCTGCTCGCCGTGCTGAAGGCAGGGGCTGCCTACGTACCTCTCGACCCGCAGGCGCCCTCGCAGCGCCTGGCCTTCCTCCTCAAGGACACGGGAGTGCAGGCGGTGATCACCTCTGCAGGCCTGACCGATGCGTTGCCGACCTTTGAGGGCGAGGTGATCTGCTGCGATCGGGACGGGCCGTTGATCGCGGAGCACAGTGGGGAGCGGGTCGAGGCGGCGGTGACCCTCGACCACCCTGCCTACGTGCTCTATACGTCCGGCTCCACAGGGACGCCGAAGGGAGTCGTAGGGCTGCACCGAGGAGCGGTGAATCGCTTGCACTGGGAGCGATCCCTGGCGCCCATGGCCCCGGGCGAGACCGGGTGCCACAAGACCCAGCTGGGCTTCGTCGACTCGGTCCACGAGATCTTCGGCCCGCTCTGCGCTGGCGCCCGCCTACTCATCCTCGGCGACGACGAGGTCAAGGACGTCCCGGCGTTCGTCCGCGCCTTGTCG
>Ga0114933_10000670_pt1 | contig 40601 bp, 30 predicted proteins | sample 4SBtaG_FD_89691 | JGI IMG/M metagenome (GOLD analysis project Ga0114933, IMG submission 89691) | Deep subsurface microbial communities from Kolumbo volcano to uncover new lineages of life (NeLLi) - 4SBTROV12_W25 metaG | ecosystem: Environmental > Aquatic > Marine > Volcanic | place: Kolumbo... | reverse complement strand
GGCGAGAGCGTCGACGGCGTGGTCGTCGTGTCCGGCTTCGAGGACTCGTTCGCGCGCACCGGCGCGCTGGTGTTCGCCCCCGGGACCTACTCCGTGGAGGTCCGCTCGCTGACCATCGAGCACGGCCTGCCGGGCACCGAGACCGGCTGGGGCGGGGGCTCCTACGCGTACGCCTGCGTCACTCACAGCGGCGGCTACAACACGATCACGGGCGACGTGCTCGTCCAGAACGTCGTCTTCCGGCTGCCCGCGGACCACTACAAGTCGATGCTCTACGCCAACAGCGGCGCCTTCGACACGCGCTTCGTGAACGTGACGGTGGACTTCGGGACCGCGAACGTCGGCGACATCCTCTACGAGAACTACGTCTCCGCCGCGAGCGAGCTGCGCAACACGATCGTGGTGAACACGAGCGGGAGCTCGCGGTCCTGGGGAACCGGCACGGGCGGCCCGATCGTGGGCACCGAGTACTCCCTCTTCGCCCCCGCGGGCGCGCCCCCGGGCACGGGCAACCTCTCGGGCGACCCGGGCTTCGTGGACCTCGCGGCCGGCGATTATCGGCTCACCGCCTTCTCCATCGCCGTGAACCAGGGCGACCCCGACCCCGCCTACGACGACCGCGACGGCACCCGCAACGACATGGGAGCGTTCGGGGGAGACCCGTTCGGCTTCCCCGCCGACGCGGACGGCGACGGGCATCGGGAGTCGGAGTTCCTGGGGCGTCCCGCGGACTGCGACGACGACGACCCGCTCGTGTTCCCGGGGGCCGACGAGCGCTGCAACGACCTCGACGACGACTGCGACGGCCTCGCGGACGAGGGGTGGCCCGACACGGACGGCGACGGCAGCAGCGACTGCGTGGACGAGGACGACGATCAGGACGGGTCGCCGGACGACGAGGACTGCGCGCCCCTGGACGCGACGGTGTACCCGGGCGCCGCGGAGGCCTGCGACGACCTGGACTCGGACTGCGACGGGAGCCTCGTGGACGAGTTCGAGGACGTGGACGAGGACGGCATCCCCGACTGCAACGACGACGACCTGCCCGATCCGGACGGTTCCGACGACGACGACGTGGTCGATGAAGGAGACGACGACGACGTCGTCGACGCCGGGTGCGGGTGTGGGGGCAGCCGGGGCGGAGCCCTGCTGCTGCCGTTGCTGCTCTTCCCCCTGAGGCGATCGAGCTACATCGCGTCTTCTTCGTCGTCGTCGCCGCCGCCGGAGCTGCCGATGACCCAGGTCCACTCGCCGTCCATGTCTTCGACCGAGTAGGAGAACGTCTGGTCGGCCCCGTACGCCTCGAAGTACCAGCAATCGCCCAAGAGGCCTTCGAGGATCCCGTACTCGTCGGTGGCGACGTCGAACCCGCGCTCGAAGTACTCCTCTTCGTTGCAGGTCCACCCGACGATCAGCTGAATAGCGCGGCTGTTCAGGTTCACGACGTACAGGGTCGTGTTCCCGTCCCCGATTCCGATGTTCTCCGCCATGGAGGTGTTGCCGACGTTGCGCCCCCAGCCCGAGTAGACGTTGTCGTCGTCGTCGTCGTCGTCGGAGACGGCGTCGTCGCCACCGCCGCCGCCGCCGCCGCCACCGCCGCCGCCGCGCAGGCGGTCGCCGCAGCCCGCGACGAGCGCGAACGAGATGAGCACGAGGAGCAGGGTGAAGAAGCGCGACCGAGCCATGAGACCTCCGAGGTGGGGCGGTTGACTACGTGAGTCCGCGGTCCGAAGCAAGGGTCTTCTGATCGGGCTACCCTTGCGCCATGACTCAGCCGACCGGCACCGCCGTCGTCGGGACCGGCTACTGGGGTCCCGCCATCGTCCGAAACCTGGCCGGGATCCCCGCCGCGGATCTCCGCCACCTCGTGGACCTGGACGTCGCCAAGGTCGAGTCCGTCGGCCGTCGCCTCGCGCCCGGAGTCGCCGCCCACGGGGACCTCGACCGCATGCTCGCGGACAGCGCCGTCCGCGCGGTCGTCATCGCCACCCCCGTCCGCACCCACTTCGACCTCGCGGCGGCCTGCCTGCGCGCGGGCAAGCACGTGCTCGTGGAGAAGCCGCTCGCCATGACCGTGGCCGAGTGCCGCACCCTCGAGGAGCTGGCGGCGGAGCGCGACCTCGTGCTCATGGTCGGCCACGTGTTCCGCTTCAACGCCGCCGTGAAGCAGGTGAAGGCCTACATCGACGACGGCGTCCTGGGAGACGTCCTCTACGTCCACAGCCGGCGCGTGAACCTCGGCCGCGTCCAGGCCGACGTCAACGCCCTGTGGTCCTTCGCGCCCCACGACCTGTCCATCCTCGACCACTGGTTCGGGGCCCGGCCCCTCACGGTCCAGGCGCGCGGCTTCTCGTACATCTCGAAGGGCGTCGAGGACGTCGTGTTCGCGACCGTCACGTACCCCGAGAACAAGAACGCGCACCTCCACATCGGCTGGCTCGACCCGCGCAAGGTGCGCGAGATGACCGTGGTGGGGAACCGGCGCATGGTCGTGTTCGACGACGTCGCCGCCCAGGCCAAGATCCGCCTCTACGACTCCACGATCACCCCCATGGGGAGCCGCGCGCCGGAGACGTTCGCGGAGTGGCAGGTCGACATCCGGCACGGCGACGTGACCCTCCCGCGGCTGCGGTGGACCGAGCCCCTGCGGGCCGAGATGGAGCACTTCCTCGCCTGCGCCCGGGGCGAGACCGAGTGCATCGTGCCCGGGGCCGACGGCACCTCCGTGACGGCCGCCATCGTGGCCGCCCAGGAGAGCCTCAAGCGCGGCGGCGCGGTCGTGTCCATGGACGAGATCCTCGGCTGATCCGATCCCACGGATCTCCCCTATGGGAAAATCCGCCAAGTTAGTCATCCACTGCGCCTGATCCGGGGTAACCTCGCGACTGGACGAGGGAAATGGATGGCCGAGAGCCGACGAATCCTCCTGATCGACGACCGAGCGGAGCGCCGCGAGCTGCTCCGCGTGGTCCTTCGTGCGTCCATCGAGTCCGAGATCACGGCCCCGCCCGACCCCGTCACCGTCGGTGAGTGCCTCCGGGACCCGTCCCCGCACGTGGTCGTCCTGGCCCACCCCTGCCCCTGGCTCCCCGGCTTCGACCTGACGCGACGGGTGGTGGAGGCGTTCCCGGGCGTGCCGCGCGTGCTGCTCGTGGAACCACACAGGTCGGACGCCCACGCCGTGGCTCGCGACATCGCCATGTGCCGCGTCGTCTCGGCGGACCCGGGGGCCGCCCTCCAGGTGCGCGACGCCGTGGTGGAGTCCCTGCCCGTGGCGACCCCCTTCGTCGAGCGACGCACCACGGTCGCCGCGCCCCCGCCCGCGCCGACGCCTGCGTTCGTGCAGCCCTTGGCGCCGCCACCGCCGCGGACCGAGCCCCGTCCCGAGTACCGGATCCCGCGATCGGACGAGGCTCCGACGATGCTCATGCCCGCGATCAAGCGGCCCCCGCTGCATCGGACGACCGATCCCGCCACCCCGCTCCCCAACGTGGTGGAGCTGGACCCCCACCGCGTCCGCGCCCGGGCGTCCCGCGAGGAGGACGAGCCGGTGACCACGATTCGAGAGGCCCGCGCCGAGCGGCTCGAGGACATCCTCGCGGACCTCGAGAGCGGCAGCACCGTGCAGCTCGAGGTCGAGGAGCCGGACGCGGACTGCGAGCTCCTCCTCGACGAGGTCCGCGCCACGCTCTCGCGCGCCCTGCAGGAGACCGGCGGACGCGTGACGTCGGGGCCCTTGCCGGTCCTCCCGGTGCCCGCCAACCAGGTCGCCCAGGTGCTGCAGATCCTCGTGTCCAACGCCCTCAAGTACCGGAGCGAGCGGGCCCCCGCGATCCACGTGCGCGCCGAGCGCGACTCGGACAAGTGGCAGCTCCAGGTGGAAGACAACGGCCGCGGCGTCGCGGCGGAGGCCCGCGACCGCATCTTCGAGCGGTTCCAGCGGGGTGAGGTGGGCGACCGGGTGCCGGGGACGGGCATCGGCCTGTCCGTGTGCAAGCGCATCGTGGAGAGCCACGGCGGGCGCATCTGGGTGAAGCCCGCCGCGAGCGGAGGCTCCGTCTTCACCTTCACCATCCCCTTCGCCGACACCGTCTCGATGCAGGCCTGACATGACCGACTCCGCCCCCTTCGCCCCCGAGGTCTATCAACTCGCCGCCGACGCGGCCGACGCCGGGGTGTGGGAGTGGGACCTGCGCGCGAACCGGCTGTGCGTGGGCGACCGCTGGAAGTCGATGCTCGGGGTGGCCGTCGAGGACAAGGTCGCCGGGCCCCAGGACTGGTTCGACCGCGTGCACCCGGACGACGTGGCGGGGCTCGAGAGCGCGCTGAACCTGCACGTGGACGGCCGCAGTCGTCGGTTCGCCCACGAGCACCGCGCCGGATCGCCCGGCGCGTGGCGCTGGATCTCGGTGTGCGGCGTGGCCGAGCGCGACGAGAACGGACACGCCTTCCGCATGGCGGGCACCCTCGGGGACGTGACCCCCCGCGTGGAGGCCGAGCAGAAGCTCACGCGCCTCGCGCTCTTCGACGACCTCACCGGCCTCGCGAACCGCACCCTCTTCGTGAGCCGCCTGGCCCAGGTGAGCCGACGCTCGCGACGTCGGGCGTCCTCGCGCTTCGCCGTCCTGTTCGTCGATCTCGACCGCTTCAAGTTGGTCAACGACAGCCTCGGACACGAGGCGGGGGACGAGCTGTTGATGACCGTCGCCCGTCGGCTCGAGGTGTGCGTGCGGCCCGGCGACACGGTGGCGCGGCTGGGGGGCGACGAGTTCGCCGTGCTGCTCGAGGATCTCGAGGACGACGAGGGCGGGTTGGTCGCCGCGGACCGCATCCACGCCGCGCTGGGCGTGCCCGTCTCGGTGGGCGGGCAGTCGGTGTTCACGTCCGCCAGCATCGGCATCGCCGACGGGTCGGCGCGGCAGGAGCCCGAGGAGCTCCTGCGGCACGCGGATCTGGCGATGTACGGCGCCAAGCGACAGGGGCGGGCCCGGTCCGAGCAGTACAGCGCGGAGCTCGACGGGGCCGTCCTGGACGAGCTCGAGCTGGAGACGAAGCTGCGACGGGCGCTGCGCGAGCGCGAGTTCGTCATGCACTACCAGCCGATCTTCGACCTGCACTCGCGGACCATCTGCAGCCTCGAGGCGCTGGCCCGCTGGAACGGACCCCCCGACGAGCGCATCGGCCCGGAGATCTTCGTCCCGTTCGCCGAGGACCGGGGCTTCATCGCCCAGCTCGGGCTGCAGCTGATCCGCAAGGCGTGCATCGACATCGCCGTCCTCCAGCGGATGGGCCGGCAGGTCCCGGTCAACATCAACCTGTCCGCGAGGCAGTTCCGCGAGCCCGACCTGGTGGAGCAGATCGAGCTGATCTTCGTGGAGACGGGCTGCGACCCGGCCGGCGTGGTCTTCGAGCTCACCGAGACCGCCCTCCTGGAGTCGCCCGACGAGGCGGCGCAGATGCTGGAGCGCCTGCGGAACCTCGGGGCGCGCATCCACCTCGATGACTTCGGCACGGGCTACTCGTCGCTCGGGCTGCTCCGTCGTCTGCGCATCGACGCGCTGAAGATCGACCAGTCCTTCATCGCTCGGTTGAACGGCTCGCCCGAGGACCAGATGATCGTCGGCGCCATCCTCGGCCTCGCGCGGAACCTGGGGATGGGGGTCGTGGCCGAGGGCATCGAGAGCAAGGTCCAGCTCGACCGCCTGCGACTCCTGGGCTGCGAGCGGGGCCAGGGCTTCTTCTTCTCCCCGGCCGTGGAGTTCGCGACCATCCGCGAGATGCTCGACCGCGCAGCCGCCGACGACACCCTGCGGGAACTCCACGCGTGAGGATCGTGCTGTCGAACATCTCGCCCGAGCACGCCGATGAGGTCGCGGGGGCGCTGATCGAGCGACGCTTGGCGGCGTGCGTGAACCTGATCCCGATCCGGTCGGTGTATCGCTGGGACGGCGCGGTCCAGAACGACCCGGAGACGACCCTCGTCATCAAGGTCGGCGAGGCGTCCCTCGATCGCTTGGTGACCGAGCTGCACACGCTGCACCCCTACGACCTGCCGGAGATCGTCGTGCTGCCGGTGGACGTCGACCGATCGCTCGGGGCCTACGTGGACTGGGTCCGCGCCGAGAGCTCGGGGCCCGTCACCGCCTGACCGGACGGAAATCCCGCGGGTGGTCGCCGGGGGCGCTCCGTGCGACGCGGGCGGGATCTTCGTCCCGTCGTCAGCGGGCGCAGATCGCGTCGTCGCGCAGGCCCTGCAGATCGGCGTCGCTGACCGCCTCCGCCCAGACCTTCGTCTCGTCGAGCGACCCGGTGAAGCCGCGCGTGAGGTTGTTGGGGTCCTGGCCCACCCCGAAGGTGCGACCGCCCCAGACGATCTCGGTGAACGGCGCCGCCTGCGCCTCGCCTGCGCCGTCGACCGACGTGATCGACGTGCCATGGTCGAATCGAACCACCACGTGAGCCCACCCCGAGTCGCAGATCCGAGGCCCCGCGTGCATGGTCTCGAGCGCGCCCTGGCCGCCCTCCAGCAGCGACGAGGGCGTCCCGCCGCCCACGAACATCGAGGCCCCGGTGAAGGCCGGATCGCCGTTTCCGTTGCTCATCAGGAAGTCGTAGGGCCCGGGGTTCTCGGCGGCCTCGAGGCGCACCCAGGTCGCCATCGTGAACACGTCGCCCGGGAGCGCGAGGGGGGCGCCCGCGAAGATCCAGCTCGCGCCGTCGAACGTCGCCGCGTCGCCGCGCAGGCCGGGCCCGAAGGTGGGCGCGCCGGTGAGCGCCCCGTCCAGGCCCACGTCCCCGTGCAGGGTGCCGCCGTCGACGTCGTCGTAGGACCAGTGCAGGACGGGCGCGGGCGCCGTCACCACCACGTCGTCGCAGAGCCCGTAGTCGAACTCCGGGAGGCAGGTGTCGTCGCAGTTGGTGGAGGGCGCGCAGTCCTCGTCCTTGCGGGAGCGGCACTGCTCGACGGCCCCGGGGTGCACGGCCGGGTCGTCGTCGTCGCAGTCGTCGTCCACGGAGAAGCCGTCGCCGTCCAGGTCGATCGGCGCGTCGTCGTCGTCGCCCTCGGGCAGGTCGCCGGGCAACGCCGAGCCGAAGGCCCCGTCGAACGGCACCGGCTCGTCCCGCGGCTGCTCGACCTCCGCCGGAGCGTCCCGCAGCACCGGATGGATGCTCTGATCGGAGCAACCGAGCAGGGGGAGCAGGGCGAGCACGAAGACGAGACGAGACACGAGACCTCCAGGGCCCTTGGACCCTAGGCGTCGCGCTCACCCCGCGGACCCTTCGCCGATCTCACACCGCGCCTCCCGTGCGCTACCCTCCGCGCCCATGGCCGATCCCCACCCAAGCTACCCGGCCGACGGCGTGTGCCGTCCCGACGCGCTGCCCGACGACCTCGTCCAGGTGATGGACGCCGCGGGCGAGCTCGTCGGCGAGCCGCTCCTCGACGACGACGCGCTCCTCGGGCTGTACCGGCACATGCTCCGGCAGCGGCTCATCGACGACCGCATGCTCACGCTCCAGCGACAGGGACGGATCGGGTTCTACGGCGCCTGCACCGGGCAGGAGGCGAGCGTCTTCGGGGCGGCGGCGGGCGTCGAGGCGACGGACTGGGTCGTGCCCGCCCTCCGGGAGGCCGGGATCCTCCTGTACCGCGGGCTGCCGCTCACGACGTACTTCAACCAGCTGCTGGGCAACGCCGAAGACATCACCCAGGGCCGACAGATGCCGTGCCATCCCCCCGGCGGCGGCTTCCACTACATCACCATGTCGTCGGTGATCGCGAACCACATCCCCCAGGCGAACGGCCTCGCGCTCGCGGGCAAGCTCCGCAAGGACGGCCGCGTCACGCTCTGCTTCATGGGGGACGGCGCCACGTCCGAGGGCGACTTCCACGTGGGCCTGAACGTCGCCGCCGTCCAGCAGCTGCCCGTCGTCTTCTTCTGCCAGAACAACCAGTGGTCCATCTCCGTCCCCGTGGCGGGGCAGACGGCCGCGCGCACCCTCGCGTCGCGGGCCAAGGGCTACGGGATGCCGAGCGTGCGCGTGGACGGCAACGACGTGCTCGCCGTGCAGAAGGTCACGCACGAGGCCGCCGAGCGCGCGCGCAGCGGAGGCGGCCCCACGTTCATCGAGGCCCTCACCTACCGGCTGGGCGCCCACACCACGTCGGACGACCCCACGCGCTACCGCGACGAGTCGGTCACCGACGAGTGGTGGGCCGTGGAGCCCCTCACGCGCGTCCGTCGGTACCTGACCAGGAAGGGCCTCTGGTCCGACGCCGATCAGGAGGGCGTGGACGCCGAGGTCGACACGCAGATCCGTTCCACGTGGAAGGAGGTCGAGGGCATCCCGCACCCCGATCTCAAGGCCATCTTCGAGGCGACGTTCGCCGAATTGACCCCCCAACTGCAGGAGCAGTACGAGGGGCTGATGCGGAACCAGGAGTGGGCCGCGAAGAAGGGCCACGTCCGCAAGCACGGACACTAGAGCACTAGGCTGACGACGTGAGAGTTCGCCTCCTCGTCCCGCTGATCCTCCTGCTCGCCTGCACCGAGACCGGGGTCACGCCCGTGGACGACGACGACGTCGCGCCGGTGGACGACGACGACGACGACGCGCCGGACGACGACGACGCGGTGGACGACGACGACGCGGCGCCCACCTGCACCGACCGATTCGAGCCCAACGACGACGCCGACGGCGCCGCCTCCATCGACCCGAGCAGCTACCCCGAGCTGTGGGCCTGCCCCGACGAGGACGACTGGTTCCGGCTCGATCTCCGCGTGTTCGACACCTTCCTGTTCGACGTGTTCTTCGACGGCGACCACGGCGACGTCGACCTCTTCGTATACGACGACGAGGGCACGATGCTGCGTTCGGCGACCTCCACAGACAGCGACGAGCACCTCATCTTCGAGGCCCAGGAGACCGGCACCTACTACGCGGTCGTCAGCCTCGTGGAGGACCGCGGCGACGAGGGCGCCGAGTACCTGCTGAACCTGCAGATCGACCCGTCGCACTGCGTGGAGGACGGGTGGGAGCCGAACCCCACGTTCACCCAGTCGCCGTTCATGTTCCCGCACCCCTGGTGGAACATGGTCACCTGCGTGGACGACGAGGACTGGTTCGAGACCGCCCGGTGGGCGGGGCCGCTCCTCCAGCTGTGGGCCTACTTCGATCCCGCCGAGGGCGACGTCAACATCGCCATCCACGACGGGACCACGGGCGAGATGCTCGTCGAGTCCCGGGGGACCGGGGGCGAGGAGTACGTCGAGTGGCTCATGGACGACGGGCCGCCGTACTCCATGCGCGTGTGGATGGAGAGCGACTCCGGGCGCTACTACGGCAACGTCTACGACCTGCTGATGGAGCAGACCTACCCCGACGGGTGCTTCCGCGACGCCTTCGAGTTCAACGACGGGCAGCCCTGGGCGTGGCCGCTGGCCAACGGGACCTACCCGGGGCTGCACGCGTGCGCGTCGGACTCCGACTGGTTCCGGGTGGTGGCGGTGGCGGGGGACGTGCTCGAGTTCGACGTCGCCGAGGACACGACCGAGGGCGAGGTCACCGTGGGGCTGTTCGACTCGAGCGTGGCGCCCATCGGCACCGTCACGTCGAGCCCCGGGGCCCACTCGGTCGTCTACACGATGCCCACCAGCGGCAGCGTCTTCTTCGAGATCGCCATGGGGGACGAGGCGGGCTCGACGCTCGGCACCCCCTACACCCTGGAGCTCACGGGGCAGTCGCCCGTCTGCTACCCGGACACCTGGGAGCCGAACAACGAGCTGATCGGCGCTGCGGGGCTCGCGCTCGACCCCCTCGTGGGCATGACGGTCTGCGGCGACGACGACTGGTTCAACCGGCTCGTCGTGCAGGACGACACCATCACCGTCACCGTCACGAACGACCCCGCGGACGGGGAGCTGGCCCTCCGGCTGCACGACGGCGGCGGCAACGTCCTCGGGGAGTCCACCGGCGGAGGCGGCACGGAGACGGTGACCCACACCGTCGGGGCGACCCAGTTCGTCTTCGTCGAGATCGAGCATGTCGCCGACGTGGGGGGACTGCCGGGCGTCACCTACGACCTCACGGCGACCATCACCCCCTGAGCCCGCGCCGGCGTATCCTCATCGCCCGCCGCAGGAGGGCCCCTTGGACGACCGTCGGCTCGCGAACGACTTGGTAGACCGCCTCTTCGAGAAGATGGACCTGGACGGCAACGGCCGGATCTCCCTGGACGAGATGACGCACGTGCTGCTCGGCCTGGGCATCGAGGGCGCCAAGGAGATCGCCGAGGCGACGATGGCGACGGGCGACACCGATCACTCGGGCGACCTCGACCGCGACGAGTTCGCCGTGATCCTCGGGACGCTGGAGAGCACGGCCATCGGCATCGGCTTCCAGCTGCTCTTCGCGGCCTTCGACACGGACGACGACGGCAACATCGACGACACCGAGCTGGAGCGGCTGTTCCTGTTCCTGGACGTGCCCCTCGCGCCCGCCGAGCGTCGGCAGCTCTTCAGTCGGGTGGACGCGGACGGCAACGGGCTGATCAGCGCCTCCGAGGTGAAGGAAGCGCTCGCGCGGCTCTGATCGGCCTACGCGTCGGACTCGCCGAGGCGGGCGCTGCGCAGGTCGAAGAACATCCCGCCCAGCGTGTAGAGCGCGGCCCCCGAGGCCAGCTCGGCGGTGCTCGTGATGCCCTGCAGCGGGACCTCCGCGGCGGTCATCCCGAGGGCCATGATGGCGAGCGAGACGAAGTACGCCCCGGCCATCGCCGCGCGCTTCGCCGTGCTGATGTTGTAGTAGCCGTCCACCGGGGCCTTCCACATGCGGTAGAGCGTGAAGAGGCCGAGGAAGAGGATCAGGGCGAGGATCGGCGAGCCCGTGGCGAAGAAGAGCGGCACCCCGATCCCGTAGCCGAGCACCCAGAACCAGCGGCTGATGGCGCCCGCGATGCGACCCCCGTCGAGCGGGCTGACCGGGATCATGTTGAACAGGTTGATGAGGAAGCCGCTGGACGCCAGGGCGTACCAGATGAGCGAGTCCGTCGCGACGGCGATGAGGAGCGCGACGATGGCCCCCGCCGTGCCGAGGAGCGGTCCGCCGATGCCGACGATCGCCTCCACCCAGGCGTCCCGCGGGCGACCCTTCATGGCGATCACCGCGCCCATGAACGGGACGAACACCGGGGCCCCGGCGGGGATCCCCTGCTGCCGCAGCGCGAGGGCGTGGCCCATCTCGTGGACGAAGATCAGGAGCACGAAGCCGACGGCGAACTTCCACCCGAAGATCAGCGAGTAGGCGCCGACCGACAGCACCATGGTGATGAGCGTCTTGAACTTCAGGAACTTCGCGCCCGCGACCAGCCACTTGGCCTTGCCGAGCACGACCACGGCCAGGGCGGCCAGGGGGCCGAACTTGCCGGGGAGGCCGCCCTTCTTCTTCTGCGGGCGCGCGGGGCGCTGCGGCGCGGTGCGGGGGGTGTCGAGGTAGTCGCTCATGCCCGTGATTCTGGGCACTCCTCGGCGAATCGCAAGGCGCCGGTCGGTCGTGTCTCGGGCTCGGCCATGGGGCGATACTACGCGCATGAGATCGATGCTTCGGGTGGTCCTGGCCTTCTCCCTGCTCGCCTGCGACGGGGTCGACGACGACTGCGTCCGCGCCTCGGATCCGGCGACGCCCGCCTTCGACGGCAAGCTGCTCGCGCCCGCGGCGGGGGCGTACCTGTCGGTCGTGATCGACCCCATCGAGCCGTGCGGGGCCGTGAACGCCGAGGGCATCGACGACTTCGAGGCGCAGGCGACCGAGTCGTTCGTCGCCTGGTGCGTGGACGACTGGGAGCCGCCGTCGCGCTTCGGCACCGACGCGAACTCGGGGATCGCCTTCCCGTGGGTCTGCATGGACTCCGCGGCCGCCGCGGGCAAGCTCCCCATGCTCCGATGGAACCCGCGCAGCACGCAGACGGACTGGCCCCAGCGGGTGATCGCCGGCGGCTACCCACTCGACGAGGACATCGACCCGCTCGACGTGCCCCCGGAGGTCGAGGACTCCGAGTACGGGCTGCAGCGCGTCATCGACGGCGCGTTCGACGCCGACTTCGAGGCCTTCGCCGACGACGCGATCGCCTTCGGGGGGGCGATCGTGCTGGAGCTGTGCAGCGAGTTCAGCGGATTCCAGTACACGTGCAGCGGCATCTACAACGGCGGCGCGACGCTCGACGGCTACGGCGACGACACGAAGGCCGACGGGCCCGAGCGGTTCGTCGACGCCTGGCGCCACATCGTCGACCTGTTCCGCGCGCGGGGCGCCGACAACGTGACCTGGCTCCTCCACTACGACTCCATCGATCCCACGGACCTGCCCGCCGAGCTGCAGGAGTGGAACTCGATGGCGAGCTACTGGCCCGGCGACGACTACGTCGACTGGATCGGCACGTCGATGTACGGCCAGGAGGACGCGGACGACCCCTGGACCCCCTTCCGCACGATCCTCGACGACAACCTCCCGGACCTGCGCGCGCTCAGCGACACAGTGCCCGTCGGCATCGTCGAGTTCGGGACCCACTCGTCCGGCCGCAGCCCCGACGACAGCGAAGGGATGGCCGAGTGGCTCGAGGACATGTTCACCACCCTCGAGGACCCGGCCTACGCCGACGTGCGCTGGATCAACTGGTACCAGACCCCCCAGTACGACCTGACCGCGGAGGACGACGCGCTCGCCGCCTTCCGCGCCGGCGCCGCTTCGGACTACTTCGCGACCACGCCCACGATGGGTCCCTAGGGCCTCCGGGATCGGATATCTTCCCGGTCCTTCGGAGACCCCATGGCCAAGAAGACGACCGCTCCCGAGCTCACCGACGACGAACTGATCCACGCCTACCGCGTGGCCGTGCGGAACCGCTCCATGGACGAGCGCATCGTGCGGCTGATCAGCCAGGGCAAGGTGAAGTTCGCCATCTACGGACCCGGCGAGGAGATCCAGGCCACCGCGACGGCGCTGGGTTGGTTCAAGGCGACCGGCGGCGAGAACGTCGGCATCGGGCCTCACTACCGGAGCGGCACCCTGTCCGCCATGTGGACCGAGCTCAAGGGCCGCGACGGCTTCGTGAAGGACATCATCCGCCAGCAGCTCTGCAAGGTGACGGACCCCGTCAGCGGCGGTCGGCAGATGGTGAACCACCTCGAGGACATCGAGCGCGGCATCCTCCCCGGCCAGTCGCCGCTCGGCATGAACCTCGGCAAGGCCGCGGGCTGGGTCAAGGCGATGCGGATCCAGGGGGCGGAGAAGCCCTTCGCCGCGGGCATCATCGGCGACGGCTCGACGGCCGAGATCGACACCCACGACGCCATGAACGCCATCTCCGTGTGGGACCTCCCGATGGTCCTCGTGGTCACCGACAACGGCGTCGCCATCAGCACCGAGCCCGACGAGGGTCGCGGCATCAAGGACTTCGCGGCCTACGCCAAGGCCTTCGGACTGAAGCACTTCGAGTGCGACGGCAAGGACTTCGACGCCTGCTACCGGACGGCCTTCGAGGTCGCGACGTACGTGCGCGACGAGCAGCGCGGCGCGGTCTGGCACATCACGGACCTGCCCCGCCTGAACGGCCACAGCTCCGCGGGCAACTACCGCTTCGACCTGGAGCAGCCCGACCCGATCCTCACCTTCGGCCGGCAGCTCGTGGACCGCGGCATCCTCGAGGAGGCCGACATCTGCAAGCGCATCGAGGGCACCGGGGCCGACTACTTCGCGCACCACGACCTCGGCCGCATCATGGGCGAAGAGGACGCGCAGGTCGGTGCGTGGTTCAAGGAGGTCGACGCCGAGCCCGACCCCGAGCTCGACTCGATCTACGACCACATCCGCCCCCCGATCCCGACGGTCGTGGAGCCGGACGACCTCGCCTCGCGCCACACCACGTCGGTGACCTACGCGGGCGCCCTCCGCATCGCCATGCGCCGCATCCTGGAGTCCCGCCCGTCGGCGATCTGGGGGCAGGACGTAGGCAAGCTGGGCGGCGTCATGCAGGCGACCGCGGGCCTCAAGAACCTGTTCGAAGACCGCGTGATCGACGCGCCGATCAACGAGCCCCTGATCGTCGGGACGGCCGTCGGCGCCGCGCTCGCCCCCGGGTTCACGGCGATGCCGGAGATCCAGTTCGGCGACTACAGCCTCAACGCGTACCACTGGCTGGTGCACATGGGGAACCTGTACTGGTCGTCGATGGGCAAGGTGAAGACGTCCGTCATCCTGCGCATGCCCACCGACCCCTTCGGCGGCGGGGCCATCTATCACTCGATGTCGCTGGACGGCTTCTTCACGCCGATCCCGGGCCTGGTCATCGTGATGCCGAGCACGTCCTACGACGCGTACGGCCTGATGCAGAGCGCGGCGGAGTACGGGGGCCCCGTCGTGGTGCTCGAGCCGAAGTACTGCTACCGACGCACCCTCGGGCCGGCGTTTCCGGACGAGCCGGACCCGTCGGACAAGGCGGCGATCAAGGCCCTGCGAGACCACGTCCGTCGGGGCGGGATCCCCGAGGTCGGGGAGGGCGTGAAGGTCCCCATCGGCAAGGGCATCGTGCGACGCGAAGGCAGCGACCTGACACTCGTGGGCTGGGGTCGCGGCGCCATCTTCGGGATGGACGCGGCCGCCGAGCTGGCGAACGAAGGCATCGACGTCGAGGTCATCGATCTGCGGACGCTGGTGCCGCCGGACATGGAGCTGGTGATGTCGTCGGTCGCGCGCACCGGACGCCTCGTGGTGGCCGCCGACGACCGCCCCTTCGCGGGGTTCCACCGCGAGATCCAGGCCCAGGTCGTGGAGGCCATGCCGGGCGTGCCGACGCTCGCCGTGGGCATGGAGAACGTGCCCGCCATCGCCCAGAACGAGGAGCTGGAGCACCACACGGCGATCAGCCCCGCGAAGATCGTCGCGTCGTGCCGGAGCGTCCTGGGGCTGTCCGCGCGCCAGGCGGCCGCAGGCGCCGGGCTGGGCGGCTGGAACTGGATCCCGTCCCGCTACTTCGTCGGCTGATCGCCCGGCGCGCCGGCGCATGGATTGCTTCTGGAGCGAGCATGCTCGCTCCCCTTCGCCTCGCCGCCCTCGGCACCTCACTCGTCGCCCTCGGCGGCTGCTCCGAGTTTCAGCTCGCTCCCTCCCAGGGCCCCGACGAGACCGAAGTCCCGGCCGCGACCGACGAGGCCCAGGGCTCGGGCGACGAGTCGCCCTGGGACGCGCCCGACCCCGGGAGCCGACCCGAAGACGTCTTCTTCGCCGCGTGGTGGGACGTCACGGACCCTCACAACGTCACCGGCGAGGTCCCTCACCGCTTCGACGTGATCGACGTCGAGGGGCAGGTGGTGGTCGCCTTCACGCCCCCGTCGCCCGACATGGACGACCCGCTCGCCATCCACCCGGCGGGCCCCGGCCGCGTGCTGGTGACGACGGGTCCGGCTCGCTGGACCACGACCCCGTCGGCGACCTCGAGCTGGATCGCGGACGCCGCCACCGGGAAAGTGACGGAAGTGCTGCGGGTGGGATGGGACGGCCTGCTGTACGCCGTCGTCGACGGGACGGCCCACCGGCTGGAGCGCCTCTACGACCGGCGCTTCGTCCACGTCGTCCCCGATCCTCAGGACCCCGACCGCCTGTTCGTCGTCGGGCGGGTGGCCACCGGCGCGGGCGTCCCCGACGTCGGCCCCCTGCTCGAGATCGACCTCCGAGACCCGCTCGCCGACCCCATCGAGCACGCCCCCTCCGCGCTCTTCGACCCCGCCCTGGTCCGTCCCCCCGAGGGCGGGTCCGTGGCGCCCTGGCCGGGGTGGGTGGAGGCCGTCGTGGTCGAGGGTCGCACGGAGCTGCGGCTGCTCCTCGAGTCGCTCGAAGAGATCCCCGAGGACGGCGACGGCCTCGCCGAGCCGCGCGTGCTTCGCAGGCTGACCCGCTTCTCGCCGGACGACGGCGCGTGGCTCCCGGGCGCGCTCGAGGTCACCGACGTGGTCTACGGCCCCGAGCTGCGATTCCGTCCGGACGACGGGAGCGGAGGCACGGTCCTCGTTCACCACGACATCGACCGAGTCGGCGGCCAGAACTTCCTCACGTGGGACGGTCGCGAGGCCCACGAGTGGACGGGCGCCGACGAGCGAGCCTGGGACGTGCGGCTGGGGCCCCTGCTGGACCCCGACGCTCCCACCTTCGCGCACTTCGGCTACGTGCCCCACACCGTCGGACGCGGCTCCCCCAACACGCTCTCCTTCAGCCACCGCGGCGTGGACGTCCTCACGCTGGAGGTCTTCCGCGTGGGCCTGGGCGAGCGTCGATTCCGGCTCCTGGCCCTCGAGCTGGTGCCGCCGCTGCCCTGAGGCCGGGTTCGGGAACCACCCGCGGCTGCCCTGGCTCGTACGTCGTGGAGGCTCTAGTCTCGATGACGACGATGCGTGCGCCCCTCTTCGCCCTCGCGGTCCTCCTGTGGGCCGGTCCCGCGGCCGCCCGGACCGGGGGACCCCCTCCCGGTCCGCCGCCGCCGTTGGCGGGCGTGCCCGTGGAGCTCCGCTGCGACGCGCGGCTGCCGGACGGACACCCCGTCACCCACCGACAGCCGGGAGAGGATCTCGCGGCCCTGGCCGAGCGCGCCGAGGCGGAGGACCCGCTCGCGTGGCTGGACGACATGCTCTGCGACCGGCTCTGGAAGATGCTCCAGGCGGCCGGGGCCCACCCCGCGCCCGAGGACGTCCGACTGCCCGCCCGCGCCGTCGTCGACGCCCGCCTCGACGACCTCCAGATCTCCGGGACCCGGGAGGTCGACCAGCGGATCGGCGGCTCGATCCTGCAGGTGGCGGTGCCGCACTGGAGCCTGGGCATGCGCTGGTCGCTCTCCTTCTCGGTCCACTATCCGGCGGCCGATCCGTCGGACGACGGCGAGCTCCTCACCGCGCCCCCGCTCGAGCTGTCCCCCCGGGCCGGCGCGGAGCAGGACGACTACGCCCCGCTCCAGCTCGGGGCGCTCCTCGAGGTCACCGCCGCGCGCGCCTTCTCGCCCGTGCCCCAGGTGATCGCGGACGACGGACGCCTCGGCGACCTCCTGTTCGCGCGGGTCGATCGACCGCCGTCGGCCCCCGCGGACCTGGGCGCCCCGGAGGCCGTGGGGGCGCAGTTCTGGCAGCTGCTCGTCTCGGACCCGAAGCACCGACACGACGCCCTCGCGTTCCACCTCGGCAGCGACGTGCTCCCGGCCCCCGCGCGGACCGAGCTCGCCTTCTGGTTCCTGCTCAACGACTCCAACCCGACCCTGCGCAAGGACGTCCTCTCGTGGATCCTGCGCACCGAGCACCCGCCCGACGCGGAGCAGCCCCTCAGCCCGCGCCTCTACACGACGCTGCGCTGGCTCCTCGCCCGCGACGGCTCACCGCGCATGCGGGGCCAGGTGATCGACTCCTTGGAAGGTCGGGTGACGGAGGACGTGCGGGACCTCCTGCTCGTCGGCTCCACGGACCGCTCCCGGGACGTCTCGGAGCGCGCGCTGGGCGCCCTCCGTCGGTTCGCCGCGCCCACCCTGGCCGACTACCGACGCATGGAGGCGCCCCCGCAGTCGCCGTCGCCGGCCCCGTGGACGGTGGCGCTCGACGGCCGGGTCGTGATGCCCGAAGGCTCGGCGTCGTCGCATCGACTCGCCCTGGTGCGGGAGACGGGCGGCGCCCCCGCCGAGACCTGGCTCATCCGATGGCTTCGATCCGAGCGGGTCGAGAGCGACGAGCTCGAGTGGGCCATGGGCGCCTGGGCGGACCTGCTCGCCCACGAGTCCGCGCGCGTCCGCCGCGCCACAATCGAGCGCCTGGGACGAGAGAGCGACCGGGACGACGCCCGCTCGCTGCTCGCGCGGTCCATCACGGCGGAGACCGATCCCGAGCTGCGGGTCGCCGCCCTGCTGGGCATCGGAGCGATCGAAGATCCGGACGCGAAGGACGCCGTGCTCAAGGCCACCGAGGACGACGACCCCGTCGTCCGACGCGCCGCGGCAGAGGCCCTCATGGTCATCCCCGGCCGGAGCGCCGAGGTGCGGCTGGAGTCCCTCCGCGACCACGACCCGGACGCCAAGGTGCGGCGACGCGCGCGGGTCTCGCTGCGGAAGCGGGCGAAGGCCGCAGGCTGAGGGGGAAGGAGCGCCGCGACTCCGAACCTACTTGGACGTGGCGCCCGACGGAGCGACCATCCCGTGGAAGAAGAGGTCGAGGTTGGAGGCGCACCAGCGCCGTCGATACTCCTCATCTTCGATGTCCGACCCGTAGATCCGCTTGACCCAGGGCGCGAAGCGGACCTGATTGGCGATCCGATCCAGCAGGGCTCCTCCGACCATGTCGGAGTCGAGACTCTCGCGGACGAACCCGAGCTCCTTTCCGGTCTCGAGGAACGCGACGAAGCGCTCCATGTATCCGGCGAGGGGGAGCGCGTCGGGTTGCTCTCGGGCCACCACCAACGCGACGTCGCGATGGACGATGAACACGTCGAGGGTGGCTGCGAACAACATCTCGATTCGCGATTGGAAGTCTCCTCGGGACTTCGGTGGGGTCGCCAAGAGCCGCATGGGCACGTCGAAGACACGGATGCTGAACTGCTCGACGATCGCATCCAACAGTCCGGCCTTGCTGCCGAAGTAGTGGTGGATCATGTTCGAGCTCGTCTCGGCGGCGCGGCACACATCCCGCACGGACACGCCGCGGAACCCCTGCTCGGCGAAGAGGCGCGCCCCCGACCTCAGGAGGCGCTCTCGGGTAGGCGCCGCGGCCTCGTCAGGCATGCGCCGCGAGCTGCGCCTTGTTCATCGCCTTGAGCTTCCGCGGGTGAGGCGTCCCGTGCTCCACGTAGTACGTGAGTTCCTCGATGATCTGTCCCACGAAGACCCCGAACCCGAGGCGGATCAGCGGCCAGATCAGGTACGCCCACGGCTTGATCTGCGAGCGGAACACCCAGGTCATCTCGGACCGAGCGTCGCCCACGGCCACGATCGAGAAGTCGAGCAGGTTGTAGCGGACGGGAAAGACGATCTTCGTATTGAGGAAGTCGATCCTGACCGTGCACGTCCTGGCGGCTTCGTCGTAGGCCAGGAACTGCTCGGAGGCCTTGACGCCGGACGGGTCGGAGTCGAGCTCGCACACGCGACCGGCCGACTCCGCGCCTTCGAACTGTTCCCCGTTGTCCTTCCCGTAGGAGTGGGGGACCGAGGCCATCCACTCGTGTGCATCGTCGAACCCGTGGGCGAATACCCTCCACACATCCGCCGCCGACGCCTCCACTGTTGCCTTCTTCACGAACCTCATGCCGACTCCATGTATCGATTGTTATGTGGAGTGTAACAATCGTTATAAGCCACGACAAGGGGTGAAGGTGACGACCCGGCCGTGACGGCGGCCGCGAGCGACAGCAACGACAGCAGCGTCCACGGGATCGCGCGTCCATCGAGCGTGGCCGCGGGGGACGCCGGCGGGGGGCGCTCCGAGCACGAGCCCGCCGGGGGGCGACTTCGAACGTCCAGCCCGCACCCGGGAGTCCCCAGGGGCGGGGCCGGACCGACCGTCGGGGCGACGGCGCAGGCCCCGGGGGTGCCCGGGGGGAGCCCGAACCAGAGCGTGCAGCGCGTGACGGCGGACAACCACATGCCGGTGTCCAGGCCGGGGGGGACCGCCCGGGTCCGATGGACCGCGCGGGCCTTGAAGCTGAACTTCCGCGGGTCGAGTCGACGCATCCGTGCCGGGCGCTCAGGCAGCCACTTGGCCTCCTTCACCGCCCTCGACAGGGGGCGGGGATCGCCCGCGATCCAGCGCGGGCCCCCGACCTGCACGGCGGGCACCAGCAGGTCCACGGCCAGCTGCCGCTGCGCCCCGCCCTCGGCGGCTTCGACGGCCGAACGCTCGAGCACCAGCGGGACCGCCCGGGCGACGACCACGACGCCGACGACCGCCAGCACCACCCCTCGAACCCGACGGGAGCGCGCGGTGAGCACGGCCTCGACGACGGCGACGGCGGCCACCAGGCCGGCGAGCGCGGGCACGAACCCGCCGCGGGTGGCCCCCAGCGTCCAGGCGAGGGAGGGCTCGGGTATGAAGCCCACCGCCGCCGCCTCGGGCAGGAGCGCCGCGAAGGAGCCGAGGAGCAGCAGCCCCGCCGCCCGCCGCCCGGGCCGGCGACGCGTGACGCCGGAGGCGATCAGGGCGATGGCGAGCACCCCCGCGGCGCCCGCGCCGACCGCCGTCGGGAGCATCGGGAAGGCCCGGCCCAGGAGCGGCCACTGCCACGCGGACTGCGCGGCGGCGACGACCGGCTGGACCCGCAGCGCGTCGGGGATGGTGCCGACCCCCACCGCAGCGATGACGCCTTGGCCGCTGCCCGCGATCCACAGCCCCGCCAGGCCGAGACCGGCGGCGGCGAGCAGGGACGTGCGCAGGAGCCGGGCCCGGAGCGAGGTCTCCCCGGCGTGGGCCGGCCACAGGGGCAGGCCCACGAGAGGCAGCGCCACGGCCGACGGGTGCCACGCGATCCCGAGCCCCATCAGGGCCGTCGCCCCGAGGAAGTCGCGGGGGCGGCCGGTCCGCACGGCCTCCAGCCCGCGCACGACGCCCAGCAGGCCCAGCCCCGCCCCGAGCCAACGCGGGAGGGTGTCGACGGTGCCCACGTTGACCAGGGTGGACGGGGCGGCGGCCGCCAGGACCGCGCACAAGGCGGCGGCGCGCGGGGCGAGGCCGAGGCCCCGAGACACCCGCCATGCGACGAACGCCGCCCAGGGCACGAGCAGCGCGGGGGTCCAGGAGATCGACCGCCCGATCACCCCGTCGGCGGCGTCTCCGCGCAGGGCTCCGAGCAGGTGGAGGGGAGCCCAGGAGAGGTGCCGCCAGGGTCGTGGCGCCTCGAACCCGGCGGCGAGCGCGTCCAGGGAGGCGAGGTAGATGGTGTCCGGGCCGTAGACGTCCGAGCCCGCGACCACCAGAAGGACCGCCACGAAGACGACGGATGCCCCGACGGTTGCGTACCTCCGCTCGCGCGAGCACGCCCGCCCCTCCTCGCCGATTCCTCCCATGCGGCCAGCCTATGCCCCGGCTCGTCCCCGGATGCGGGCGGCGGTCCGCACGAAAGGAAACGCCTCCACCGCGCGGTCCGCGAGATGGTCCGGACCTATGCTCGTGGGCGATGAGCAGCCTCCCCCTCACGCCCCTCGAGCGGGCTCGACTCAGCCTTCGGGGGCTGTCCATCGGCGACGCCTTCGGGGAGCTCTTCTTCACCTTCGAGCCGACCGAGCTCGTCCGGCGCCACGGCGCCCGCGACGCTCCCCCCGGGCCCTGGAGGTGGACCGACGACACGGCGATGGCGCTGTCCGTCGTCGCCTGCCTCGCCCAGGACGGACGGATCCACCCGGGTCGCCTCGCCGAGGCGTTCGCCGAGGCGTTCGACCGGGAGCCGCACCGCGGATACGGGGGCGGCGCGAAGCGGCTGCTGCGCGACCTGGCGGACGGGGGCGATCACCGCGCGCTCGCTCCCGCGCTGTTCGGCGGCACGGGATCGCTCGGGAACGGAGCGGCGATGCGGGTGGCCCCGCTGGGCGCGTACTTCTCGGGCGACCCCGAGACGATCGCCGCCCAGGCCCGCCTCTCCGCGGCTCCCACCCACGCTCATCCGGAGGGCGTGGCCGGAGCCGTCGCCGTCGCGATCGCGGCCGGGTACGTCGCCGGGCCCGCCCCGACGGCCGACGGTCTGTTCGCGCAGGTGCTGCGCTGGACGCCCCCGGGCATCACCCGCGACGGCCTCGAGCGCGGCCGCGGCTTCCTGGGCGGACCGATCGCGCAGGTGTCACGGGCGCTCGGGGCGGGCGAGCAGGCGACGGCGCAGGACACCGTGCCCTTCGCGCTGTGGAGCGCGGCCACGCACCTGCACGACTTCGAGACGGCGATGTGGGAGACGGCGGCCTCGGGCGGGGACTGCGACACCACGACGGCCATCGTCGGCGGCATCGTGGCCCTCTCGGTGGGGTCCGCGGGGCTGCCCGCGACCTTCGAGGAGCGCCGCGAAGCGCTGCCCTGAGGAGCGCGCTACTCCGTGCAGACGCGGCAGACGCTGTCGCAGCTGTTCGTGTCGTCCTCGGGGGGCATCAGAAGATGAAGTACGTGGCCAGCAGGAGCCGGAGGTCGAGGTAGCCGGGCGGGTCCGGCACGGGGTTCTCGATCACGCCGTCGGGGTCGACGTGGGCCAGCCCGAGGTGGCGACCGGGGTGCAGCCCGAGCGTGAGGTCCACGCCGATGGGACGAAGCAGCCGCCATCGGTGCAGGAGACCCACGTCCGCGACGTTGTTCCAGTAGTCGTTGCGGATGTCCTTGATGAACCGCCCCTCGACCAGCGGCTGCCAGGCGACGGGCCCCGTCACCAGCCAGGTGGCGCCGAAGCGCCCGCGGGCGAAGAAGAACACGTTGTGCTGGAAGCGGCTGACGTAGGTCACGTCGCCGTAGAACTCCGCGCACGCCAGCAGCTCGAGGCGCGCCCCGCCGGGCTGCGGTTCCGGGTTGCAGGTGGGCGTCGACGGCCCCACGTACGCCCCGATCCGGAGATCCCACGTGACCGGGGTGCGCCCGTCCCGAATGAGCTTCACGGCCAGGGCGATCTGCGCGTAGACGCCCGCCTGCTGCCGCCAGAAGCGGAACAGGATGCCGCCGCCCACGAGCAGGGCGTTGTCGTTGAGGATCAGCGCCGTCTGGCTGGGGTCCGCGATGCCGCGCGAGCTCACGTCGCGGCTGAACTGCAGGAAGATGTACGGCTCCAGGTCGAGCCACGGGATGGGGCGCACGAAGCCGCGGATCCGCAGGAAGCCGATCAGGTTGTCGAACCGCTGCGGGGTCAGCCGCGAGTACCCGTACAGGTCCGCGTAGAGGTCGCCCCAGAAGAGCCGCGGCATCACCTGGAGCTGGTCCCGAGCCGCCGTGGCGTGCCGGGGGTCGTCGCCCTTCTTCGCGTCTCGGAAGTGCTTGCGGGCGGCCGTGAGGTTCCCGTCGGCGAGCTCGAGGTAGCCGAGCTCGAGGTCGATGACCTGCTCGTCTCCGCCCATGTCCCGGGCGACCTCGTAGGCCTCGCGCGCGCCGTCCAGGTCGCCGAGGCGACGCTGCACCCGCGCGTTGGCGAGCCAATGGTCCGACGTCCAGCTCTTTCGCCCGCTCGGAGGGAGCCCGTCGAGCTTCTCCTGCGCCTGCTTCGTGACCTCCTCGTCCCGCCCCTCGCGCGCCTTCGAGAGGTACTCGCGGGCTGCGTCCGTCCACTTGCGGGCGTCCTCGAGGGCCGCGCGGTACTCCGCGATGATCGCCTCGTTCGCCTCCGGAGCTCCGCGCCCCAGGTCCAGGGCCCGGACGGCGCCGTCGTAGTCGCCGACGCTCGCCAGGAAGTGCGCTTCCCCGATCCAGTGGTTCCCCGTCCACTCCTCACGGACCTTCGGATCGCTGGACGCCAGGCCGCGACGTCCGCGCACCTCGTACTCATCGGCGTCCTCCGCCAGCACCATGCTCAGGTAGTGCTCCCGCGCCCCGTCGTGGTCGCCGCGGTTCTCCGCGATGACCGCCAACTCGAGGGCCACCGCGCGCTCGTCGGCGCCCCGCTCGCCCGCCGCGACGAACGCCGCCTCCGCCTCCTCGATCTTCCCCTCGCGCTTGAGCCGATAGGCCTCGATCATCCAGTGGCGCCCGCTCCACTGCTCGGAGTCCTCGGGGGGCAGGAACTCGAGCTGGGCCGCCGCGAGCCGCACCAGCTTCTTGTTGTCGCCCTTGGCCGCCTCGAGGAACTGGCGGCGGGCCTGCCCGAGGTTCTTGCGCTCGAGCTCGACGAAGCCGATCTCCATGGCGATCGACTGCGGATCCGCCCCCGCGTCGGCCGCGAACCGGAACGCCGCGATGGCTCCCTCGTAGTCGCCGCCGCGCTTCATGACGTAGGCCTGGTTCAGGAAGCGCTGGGCGAACTCCCGCCGCTGCTCCTCGTGGATGCGGGCCTGCTCCAAGGCGAGGACCTCCTCATCCGTCAGCTCGGGCTCCACGGGGATGTCCTCGTCGGGCTCCTCCTCGGCCGCCGCCGCCGCCGCTTCGGCCGCCGCCTTCGCCTCCTCCTCGCGCTGCTTGCGCCGCGCCTCCGCCTCGCGGGCGGCCTGCTCGCGAGCCTCCGCCATGGCCGCCCGGACCTTCGGCGTGTGCGACCGAAGCTCGAGGGCCGTGAGGCCCAGCTCCCACCGCGTCTGCTGAGGCTCGGAGCCCGCGTCGTAGGCCCGCTGATAGGCGACGATCGCCTCCTCCCAGCGGTCCTGGTCGCGCAGGGAGCGCGCCTCGGCCAGCATGCGGTCGCTCTCGGTGAGCTCGGTGATGCCCGGGGGGAGCGCCGCCAGCGCCCCGGCGGCCTGCTCGGCCATCCGCTCGTCCGGGCCCTTGGAAGCCGCGACGAACGCCGCGCGCGCCGACTCCATCCGCTCGCGGTTGAGCTCGACGTAGCCCAGCTGCAGGTCGATGGCCTGCGCGTCCCAGCCCGCCGCTCGCGCCTCCTCCAGGGCCTCCACCGCGAGGTCCCAGTCCTCCATCTCGATGTGCTCGTAGGCCCGGGTCATCGCCTGGTGGGCGATCGTGCCCTCGGCCCGGCTCGAGCGGCCGAGGTTGCTCATCTCGAGCTCGGCCTGCTCCTTGAGCTTGTGGTTGGGGCCGCCCTTGGCCTTCGTGAACTGCGCCCGCGCGGCCTCTATCTGGCCCAACTGGGTGAAGACGTAGCCCATCTCCATCGCGAGGAACTGGGGGTCGCCGCCCGCCTTGAGCGCCTTGTCGAACGCGGTCAGGGCGCCTCGGAAGTCGCGGTCCGCCTTCCGCTTCCAGCCCTCGGCCGTCCACCGCTCGGCGTTCCATCCGCTCGTGTCTTCGGCCTTCTCGTCCGCCGCCGCCACCGGGGACGGGGTCGCGAACGCCACCGCCAGGCCCAGGAGGGCGACGGTCAGGAACCCTGCAAATCGCATCCTCATGGCGCCCTCAGCAGCGCGATCGAGCTCGTGAACCCATGCACCCGGGTCCTCCCTCCGACGGGTCCGATCTCCCCGCCGCAGAAGAAGCCGCCGATCGGCAGCTCACCCAGGTGCTCGACAATCATGCCCGAATCGTGGCCCGGCACGCCGTAGAGGCCCTCGCCTCGGCCCAGGCACGAGAAGAGGAGGGCCGCGGCGGGCACCTCGTCGGCGGCGTGGTCCTGGCGACGCTTCAGCATCGCTCGGAGGTCCACGGCGGACGCGTGGGCGTCCCTCAGGTGGAACTGCACGAACTGCTGCGGGCGCATCTCCGAACCGACCGCGACGATGCCCAGCTGGGGATCCACACCGACCAGATTCCGGATCAGGAACGCGCCGTCGGCCACGTGCTCCGGGTCCGACTCGAGGGACACGCCGAGGCACAGCGACGTGCGGAAGCGGCGCTGGTCCTCCTCGGGCAGCGACTCGAACAGCTCGACCAGAGCCTTGGCGGCGGGGCGACCGTCGAACTCGTGGATGAGGTTCGCCTCGCACCGCGTGACGGCGAGGGGGGCGCCGATCGCGCGGCACCCTTGGGCCACGACGGTGTCCACCAGGATCTCGCCCCGGAGGGTGACCGCAGCCGTGCCCATGCGGTGCATGGCGTCGTTCACGAAGAGGACATTGAGCCCCGGGGCCGCGGCGCCGGACGCGAGACCGCCGATCTTGACGGCCTTGGGGAAGCTCTCGTCGAGGCCCGCGAGCAGGGCGTCGATGTCCATGGTGAACGCGTCGGGGAAGAGCAGGAACTGCGGATCGCCCACGGGCTCGATGCCCATCAGCGCGTGCCAGTCCTCGGGCTCGGCGTGGAACCCGGGCAGGTCGGCGCCGTCGATGTGGACGGCCCGGACCTCGACGTCCGGCAGGACCGCGCCGATGAGCGCGATGGCGGGGACGTGCTCGAGCTCCCGCCCGCCGCCCACGACGCCGCCCGCCGCGCAGCCCGCGATCGAGGCGTCGGGGAACGCGGCGCGCAGGGCGCCGGGGACGCGGTGGTAGTCGTCTCCGTAGCCGGGGGTCACGAAGACGAGGAGCAGGTCGGGCTCGTCGCCGTCCAGCTTGCCGACGAGGCGAGCGATCGCGCCCGTGAAGGCCTCATCGAAGCCGCCCCCCGTGGCGAGGGTGGAGGCCCACTTCATCCGCGCCCCTCCCCGGTCGGGTCACCCGTCTGCATCCACTACCCCTCGTAGTAAGCGTCGCACAAGTCGAGCCCTCGGTCGATTATCGCGAACCCGCGGCGCAGATCCTCGTCCGAGATGCACAGCGGCGGGTTGCACATGAACGAGCCCCAGCGAACGAACGTGAACAGCCGCTCTCGGCGGAAGTGCGCCCCCAACTCCTGCATCGCGGGGGAGGTGCCGTTGTACGGCGCCATGCGATCTCCGGCTGCGTTCTTCTGCAGGTCGACCATCCCGAACATCCCGATGTTTCGGGCCTCCTTCACGCAGGGATGCTTCTCCGCGAGCGCGTCCATCTCGGCGCGCATCTTCGCCCCCATGGTCACGGCCCGCTCCACCAGGCCGTCCTCCTGCATGACGCGGATGACGGCCTCCGCGGCGGCCAGCCCCACGCCGTGGGAGTTGTAGGTGAGCCCGCCCCAGAAGACGTTGCTGCGGAAGTGCGCGGCGATCGCGTCCGACACGCCCATGGCGCCGAGCGGGACGTAGGACGACGTCAGCCCCTTCGCCATCGTGACGATGTCCGGGACGATGTCGCCGTGCTCGAACGCGAACCACTTGCCGGTCCGCCCGAACCCCGCCATCACCTCGTCGCAGACGAGCAGGATCCCGTGACGGCTCAGCAGGTCCTTGAGGCCCCGCAGCCAGCCCGCCGGCGGCGGCATGATCCCGTTCGTCCCGATCACCGATTCGATGAACATCGCCGCGATCGTCCGGGGGCCCTCGTACATGAGGACCTCCTCGAGGTACCGCAGGTGGTTCTCGCTGCGCTCGGCGTCCGTGTCGCCGAAGGAGTAGTCGTAGGGCACCGGCGGCATCACCCGCAGGAACCCGGGCGCTCCCGGCTCGTTGGCCCACCGCCGCGGGTCGCCCGTGAGCTGCATGCAGGCGTGCGTGGCGCCGTGGTAGCTGCGGAGCAGGCTCACGATCTTGTGGCGACCGGTGTAGAGGCGCGCGGCCTTGATGGCGTTCTCGTTGGCCTCGGCGCCGCCGAGCGTGAAGAAGAACGTGTTGATGTCGCCGGGGGTGATCTCCGACAGGAGCTTGCCCACGCGGGCGCGCACGGCCGTCGCGGTGCCGGGATAGACGTACGTGAACTGGTCGAGCTGGGCCTTGATCGCGTCGAGGACCCGAGGCTCGCCGTGGCCGATGTTCACGGACATCAGCTGGGAGTTGAAGTCCAGGACGCGGGTGCCGTCCGGCTGCACCATCCACACGCCTTCGGTGCGCTCGATGGGCATCGGGTCGACCGCGTCGCCGCGCGTCCACGTGTACATCGTGTGCTCTTTGCAGAGCCGGATCATCTCTTCGGGCGTCATGCCTCCTCCAGACATACGAGTCCCAAGGCTACTCGATGCTCGGCTCGGGTGACGGGGCCGACCCCGCGACGAGCCGGTCGCCGGTGGGGGACTCCGCGTCCAGCTCGGCGTTCGGGGTGGCGTACAGCTCGAGCGTCACGCCCGGGCCCGGGACGTCCGGGAGCGCGAACGGATGGGGGCTCGCGCCGACCTCGGGATCGACGACCAGCGGGCCGATTCGAGTCGAAACATCGCCGGAGCGGAGCCACAAGACGAAGGTCGTCTCGGGCGGCGGCGCCTGGGTCGGGGGGACGATGAGCGCCCGCTTTCGCGGCCAGTCGAGCACGGCGCGCGCGCGGGCGAGGTCCGCGTCGTCGTACAGGTCCACGACGATGGACGTGGGGTCGGCCACGAGGCTCGCGAGGGCTTCGGCGGGCACCAGGCGCTCTCGGACCGCGCGGTAGTCGGCGGCCATGGTGCGCGACTGCGCCTCCGCGGCCCGACGGGCGTCCACCGCCCACGCCGTCTCCTCGGCCTTGCGCTGCCCCCACCACGCCGCCGCGACGACGGCCGCGATCATCAGGAAGACGAGGGTCCACAGCAGGCGACGCTCGTTGGTCTCGGCGTAGACGATGGCGGGATCCGGATCGAGCTGGGGGGTCTTCTCGGCGACCGCGCGCAGCGCTTCGGCGGAGCCTTCGGGGAGCGCGACGGGACCGAACGCCGCCGGGATCCCGTAGTACGCCTCCAGGACCCCTTCGAGCTCCGCCGCGCACGCCGGGCAGCCCTCGGAGAGGTGAAGCCGGACGCGGTTCGCGGGACCCGCCCCCACGGTGCCGAGCGCGACGTCCACGAAGTGCGGCCGGATGTCTCGGCAGCGGTCGACGTCCATCATTCGTCGGCGCCTCGCCCCTTGGGGGGGGGCCCCGCGGCGACGAGGTCGCGCAGGGCGTCGGGGCCCCGATCCGGTCGCGGGACGTCGTTCCGCCAGCACGCGATCACGGCGGCGCGGTCCTCGTCGGAGAGAAGCGCGAGGGGATGACCGCTCGCGATCTCGTGGTCCGGCATGGAGACCCGGCGGTCCCCACCGATGAATCGGACGGCGGCCTCGCGGGCCGCGGCCATGGCCCACATCAAGGGGCGACCGAAGTGCCGGTCGTAGTGCGGAGCCTCCTGCCACAGGCCCACGAAGACCTGCTCCAGCAGCTGCTCCCCCGTCACCCCGCGACCCACGATGTGGACGATCGCGCCGTAGACCCACGGACCCGCAGCGGCGTGGAACGCCACCAGACCTTCGACGTCGCCCGCGGCCATGGCCTCGACGTGGGTCAGCAGCTCCTCATCGGACGGCACCTGCACCCCCGAATGGTACCGCGTCGGCGGGATCGCGACCCGGGAGTGGCCGCTGCATGGGCCGAACCCGTCGCCGTCGTCGTCGAAGTCGGGGCCGCGTCCGTCGCAGTTCATGTCGGGGCCGCCGCACGGCTCCGGGACCCCCGGGTGGACGGTCGGGTCCGCGTCGTCGCAGTCGCCCGCGCACTCGCTGGAAAGGTCACCGTCGTCGTCGGTGGCGGCGCCGTCGCGCTCGTCCTCGCCCAGCTCTCCGTCGCAGTCGTTGTCCCGGCCGTCGCAGAGCTCCTCCGCACCGGGCCGCACCCACCGGGACTCGTCGTCGCAGTCCCCCGCGCACACCCGCACGCCGTCCTCGTCGCGATCGAGCTCCGAGGAGGGGACCACGCCGTCGCAGTTCCCATCCACGCCGTCGCACTGCTCGGGGGCCTCGGGGTGGAAGGCCGGATCGTCGGGTTCGCAGTCGAGGGCGTCGACCCAGCCGTCGCCGTCGCGGTCCGAGGGCTCGGCCACGGTGCCCGGAGGCGGAGGCGGACCGTCCTCGCAGCCCGCGGTCATGGCGAGCAGAACGGCCGAGAGCGCAGCGAGGCGACGCATCACGGCGTGGGGGTGAAGCCCGCGCCGGGGCACCAGAGCCCGGCGACGGAGCCGTCCAGGACGACCTCGCCGCACGAGTCGCAGTTCGAGGCGCCGTCGAACGCGATGGAGGCGGTGTACAGCGGGGGCGCAGCGGGGGACGGGCGCACGACGACGTCGACGGTGCCCTCTGCCTCGGTCGCGCAGTTCAGCGGCTGGGTCAGGCTCCAGGACATCTCCCACGGGGTGTCGGGGTGGGCGACGACGCTCCCGGACCAGGCTCCGTACCAGCTGTGGTACGTGACGATGTTCTGGGTCGCGCCGTCGAAGAACGACGACCAGAGGTGCGACCGCTCGCCCTCGGAGTCGATGGAGACGACGCCCGCGGGGAGCAGCGAGCCGCCCGCGCCGGTGCCGACCTCGAGGTCGACGTCCCAGCTCTCGGTCACGTTCCCCCACGGGTAGCTCGTGAAGACCCCGTAGGGCAGGTACACGAAGTCGATCGCGCTGTATCCGAACCCGTCGAGGGCGGCGGCGACCGTCCCGTCCGCGGCGAGCACCTGCGCGCCGTCCGAGACCAGCCCGACCAGGGTCTGGTCCATCACCTCGCCGCCGGTGGTGAAGCAGAAGTTCCAGCCCGCGTCTCCCGAGACCGCGTGGTACCAGCCGACGAGGGACGGGGACCCCGCGGCGGTGCCGTCCGCGATGGCGAAGGCGTGGTCGGCGGTCATGTCCCAGGGCACGCCGTTGCCGCCGCCGCAGGGCTCGTCCTCCAACGGGAAGGCCGGCCAGTCGAGGGCGAAGCCGGCGGGCTCGGCGGTCCCCGGGAGGCCCCGCGCCGCGTCCATTTCGGCGGTGACCGCGGTGAGCAGGTCCGCGTGTTCGTCGTACGTCGCGGTCGCGAAGAGCGCGGCCCACTCGACGGCGGGGACCGCGTCGGTGACGGTCGGCGCGCCGGGGAAGGGCCCGTCGACGCAGTCGGTGCACTGCACGGCCGCCACCGGCGCGAGGAGGTCGTCGTCGCCCTGGCAGGGGATCGAGCCGTCGAAGTCGAGGTCCAGCTCGTCGACCGCGATCTCGGTGCCGGCGCAGTCGTTGATGAGGCCGTCGCAGACCTCCGGGGCGCCGTAGTAGCGGGTGGGGTCCTGGTCGTCGCAGTCGGCGAGGGCCGGAGGGCCGCACAGGAAGTGGCCGTCGCCGTCGTCGTCGGTCTCGTCCGGGAGGACCGCCCCGTCGCAGTCGTTGTCCAGGCCGTCGCAGATCTCGGGGGCCCCGGGGTGGACATCCGGGTTCGTGTCGTCGCACTCGCCCGAGCACGCGAAGGCCCCGTCCCCGTCCGCGTCCCGCTCGTCGCCGATCCCCGAGCAGTCGGAGTCCACCCCGTCGCACGCCTCGACCCTGCCGGGGAAGACGTCCGCGCGGAGGTCGTCGCAGTCGCCGTCGCAGGGCATGAAGCCGTCGCCGTCGACGTCCTGCTCCCGCCAGAGGTCTCCCTCGCAGTCCGCGTCCACGCCGTCGCCGCACGTGTCCGGGGCTTGGGGGTGGACCCTCCCGTCCACGTCGTCGCAGTCGCCCTCACACTCGCGCCACCCGTCGGTGTCCGCGTCCACCTCGTCGTCGGGGACCTCCTCGTCGCAGTCGTTGTCGATCCCGTCGCAGCGCTCGACGATCTCGGGGCTGCGGCTGCGGTCGTTGTCGTCGCAGTCGCCCGCGCACACCCGCGCTCCGTCCATGTCGGCGTCCTGCTCGTCGGGCGCCGCCCCGTCGCAGTCGTTGTCCACGCCGTCGCAGATCTCGGGGAGTCCCGGCGCCGATCGCGGGTCCTCGGGCGCGCAGTCGTCCGCGTCGGCCACGCCGTCGCCGTCGAAGTCCAAGGTGGCGGGGGGCACCACGTCCGACGGGCAGCCGGCCAGGTAGACCGCGAACAGCAGGGGGAGCGCGGACAGGAGGCGGGCCCGGGGGGTCACCCTCTCAACATAGGGGGAAGCGCGCTTCGGCGGCGTGGGAGAAGAACCTCTCATTCCGGGCCGAAGCGAACGTTGCTTCGGTGCGCAATGAGAGGTTCTTCTCAGTAGACGCTGAAGCGCCGGACGACCTCAGGCGCCGCGACGACGGTCGAGCCGCGTCTTCACCCAGCGGACCAGGAACTCGACGTCGGACCGGCCGAGGATCCAGGTCAGCCGCTCGTCGTCGGGCTCGTGCGTCCGGTACGCCCGGACGACCAGGAAGAGCTGCATGAGGTACCCGCAGACCTTGGCGTAGGCCGCGCCCGTCCAGCCCACGAGGGGCACGAGCACGAGCAGGATCACGACGTCCACCGCGACCCCCGCCGCGCCCGCGGTGATCACGCGCTTCTGGTGCCCCTGGCCGGTCAGGTAGGTCGAGAACTGGGTCTGGACGCTCTTGCACACCGCGGTGGGCATGAGGATGAGGAACGCGATGTACGAGTCCGTGAAGGCCTCGCCGAAGACCAGCGGAATGAGGTACCAGAAGGTCGCCGCGCCGCCGAGCACCGCCAGGGTCATGAACGGGAGCACCAGCCTCACGACGATGCCCAGCTTGATCCGACTGCCGCGGCCGTCCACGTCGAGCGCGGACTCGGCGAACATCATCCGCCCGATCACCAGCGGGACGACCGCCGCCACGTGGTTGAGCTGGTCGCCGATCGCGTAGATGCCCACCTGCTCGGTCGCCACGAACGCCGCCAACAGCAGCGCGTCGAGCCGGAGGAGCGCGTACTCGGCCGTGAGCGTGAGCGAGGCCTTGATGCCGTAGGGGATCGCGCTCGACCGCAGCTTCCGCGTCGGCCACTTCGGCCACCCCTCGGCGCGGACCATCGAGACGAACGCGATGGAGCCCACCACCATGTACGAGACGATCAGGTTGACCAGCACCCAGTTGCGGCTGTCTCGCAGGAGCAGGAAGTTCAGCGTGATGAAGACGATCAGGTTGCCCGTCTGCACCAGGTTGTATGCGGTGACCCGCTGCACGCCGATGAAGTAGCCGCGGATGTACTCGCTGTAGTTCGCCGCCCAGAGCCCCGCGCCGCACGCCGCTGCGCCGAGCAGGACGTCGGACGCCGGCACGCCCCCCGCCCACGCGAAGATGCCCGCCGCCACGCCCCCGCCGACCAGCAGCGCGGATCCGGTGACACCGTGCATCAGGCCCAGAACCTCGCGCCGGTCGTAGCCCTGACCCATCGCCCACGTGGTCGCGTACCCGAGCCCGAGCGACGCGATCGACCCCACGAGGGCGAAGAAGGACTGGCCGACGGACAGCAGGCCGCGGGCGTCGGGGCCGCCGAGGCGCGCGACCACCACGCTCGAGACGAACGACAGGACCATCAGGCCGCCGGTGAAGATCACCGAAACGAGGATGTTGCGGCCGAGCCGTCCTTTGGGGGCGGAGGTCAGGACGGGTCCTCGGTCATGGGCCGAACTCGCGTCGGTAGGCCTCGTCCCAGCAGTTGTGGCTCAGGCCGGGCAGCTCCGTGAGCTCGACATCGGCGCCCGCCTCGCGCAGGACGTCCGCGGCCGCGCGCGACTCCTCGATGGAGATCGCCGGGTCCGCGGTGCCGTGGAAGATCCTGACGGGCGTGTCCCCCACGGCGTCCGCGAGGCGCTCAGCGAGGGGTCCGCGCAACCGCGGGAGCCGCACGAGCGGGGAGTCGAGGGCCCGCCATCGCTCGAGGTAGCCGCAGCAGACGACGATCTTCGCCCAGCGGCGGGGGCGACTCACCGCGAGCCCGTAGCACCCGTGACCCCCGTGGGAGAGCCCCGTGAGCGTGATCTGCTCGGGGTGGACGCCGTGCTCGAACACCACGTCCTCGAGCAGACCCTCGATCTGGTCCCCGTGGTCCTCCCACTCGCCGCCGCGCGGCTTCTGGGGGAACAGCACGACGTGCCCGGGCGCAGCGCCGTCCTTGAGCGCGGGCCCCATCCCCACCTCGAGCTGCTTGCCGTCGCCGTCGCCGCACTCTCCGATGCCGTGCAGGAACAGGATCGCCGGTCGCCCTCCGAAGGGGGGCAGGTCCCAGAGATCCGGCACGTGCACGACGCACGGCAGGCGCTGCGTCATGGAGTCGCGAGGCCCCCGAACGCGGACGTGAGCCGCTTCACGATGTCCCAGCGCTTCTGCGCGCCCCCGCCGTCCAGGCTGACGACGTAGCGGACGCGACCCTCGTCCTTCGTGTCGATGTACCCCACCAGCGTCTTCGTGACCTTGAGCGTGCCCGTCTTGCTGGGCGACCCGTGGCGCTCCCTGAGCAGCCCGCGGTGCGGCTCCATGAGGGCCAGGGCGGCCATGAAGCTGCGCGCGGTGGCCTCGTTGCCGTAGGCGATGCCGGACCCTTCCTTCATGGTGAACCCGGCGAGCTCCGGGTGCTTCGCGATCCAGGCCTCGGCCGCCTCGATCGATTTCTCGAGCGACGCCGGGGCCCCCTTCGCCGCCGCGCCAACGGCCAGGAACACCTGATTCGCGATGTAGTTGTTCGAGTAGAAGAGCATCGCCGCGCACGTCTCCCCGACGGTGCGGGTGTTCGCGTGCACGTGGATGGGATCGCCCGAGGCGACGCGGGTGCCGACCTCATCGCCGACCGTCACCCCCACCCCACGGAGCTTCGCCGCGATCAGCTCGGCCGCGTAGCGGCGCACGTCCTCGGCGGAGCTCGACAGGTTGATGCGCTGCTTGCCGCGCACGCCCTTGCGCCTGGCGACGGCCTCCGCGAGGGGCGTCAGCGGCGTCTGCTCTTCGGCCGACGTCACCGTGCCCCCGGAGACGTCCACGTGGATGGTGTTGAAGTTCACCGCGGTGGCGGAGTTGAGCGCGTCGTAGGGGTTGTCGGTGCCGCCCACGCCGGGGATGACGATGTCCGCGGCGAAGTGCGAGTCGTCCACGTACACGCCGGAGAGCGCGGCCCCGTCGAGCGCCTTCGCCAGCCCCTTCGCGGCGAGGTCGAGCTCCTCGGAGACGAGGAACGGATCGCCGCCCCCGCGCACGATCAAGGCGTCGCCGTCGAGGAAGAAGCTCGTCTCGAAGCGGGCGTCGAGGCCGATGTACTCGGCGGCCAGCAGCGTCGTCACGACCTTGAGTGTCGAGGCGGGCACGAAGGTCTCGCCGTCGCGCAGGCCGTAGAGCGTGTTCCCGTCGCCGTCGACGACGTAGACGATGCCGCTGCTCCCGGCGAGGGCCGCGACGTCGTCCTGCCACCCCGCGAGCGCGGTCTGCGGCAGCAGGAGGGCCGCGGCGAGGACCAGGTTCCGCATGTCTACTTCTTCTCCGGGGGCGCGGTCGAGTCGTCGTCGTCGGTCGAGTGGGCTTCGCCGGGTTCGTGGCCGCCGCCCTCGTCGGACGACGCCGGTCCGAGGATCGTACCGTCGGGCTCGATCGGCGCGGCGCGCTCCGCGAAGTCTTCGACGCTCAGGGCCGCGATCGTGCGCGCGGCCTCGTGATCCGGATCGAGCATCGCGCCCCCGGGGGGGACCTGTCGACCGGACACGATGCGGCCCGCCGCGAACCGCCCGTCGGGGTACAGGTCCACGAGCAGCAACGCCGAGAGGCCGTTGGCCCCGCGCAGGTTGAAGCCGCCGTACGTGATGAAGTTTCCGAGGCTGTAGGCGATGAGGCGTCCCTTGTAGATCTCCATCCCCCTCAATACGTGTGGACCGTGTCCGACCACGATGTCGGCCCCCGCATCCACCACGATCTGCGCGAAGAAGCGGACGTCGCCCCGATCTTCGCCCAGGAACTTCTCGGTGCCCTGGGGCGTGTGGGCGGCCTTCGCGCCCTCGGCGCCGCCGTGGAAGCTCACCACCAGGAGGTCCACCTGGGGCGCGAGATCCTGGACCAGCAGCTGGGCGGTCTCCACGTCGCGGAGGTCGGGGTATCCGGGGGACGTGGCGAACGCCAGGAAGCCGATGCGCTTGCCGCCGGTGTCGAGGATCGCGGGCTCGTGCACGGGACCGACGGGCAGCACCCCGGCGTTGCGCAGGGTCTTCCAGGTGGTCTTGCGGCCCACGTCGTCGAAGTCGTTCGCGTGGTTGTTGGCGGCGGAGACGGCGTCCACGCCCGCGTCGACCAGGTTCTTCACGTAGCGGACGGGCGTGCGGAAGGCGTAGCAGGTGGTGCTGCCCTCCTTGCACTTGCGGGAGTCGCCGTGGTCCAGGAGCGTGCCCTCGAGGTTTAGGAACGCGACGTCGGCCGCCTTCATGGTCTCGCGGTACGCGTCGAACAGGGAGCTGCCGTCGTCCTTGGGGAGCCCCGCGTTCGTGAGCGGGGAGCCCATCATGGTGTCGCCGCCCAGGGCGAAGCGGAACGTGGCGCCGTCGGCCTTGGGCACGTCGTCGGGGCCGAGCTCGGGGAGCTTGCGGGCCTCGGCCAACCGCTGCGCCGTGGCCAGGTTCGCGCGCGCCTCGGGGAGGTACTTGGGCACGTCGGCGTGGTCGGGATCGAAGTAGAGGACCCGCTCCCACACGTGCACGGTGTCCGCCCAGCGGCCCAGGACCCAGTAGGACCAGCCGATCTCGTAGAGCGTGGGCACGTGCTCGGGGTTCAGCGCCAGCGCCTTGCTGTAGGCGTCGATCGCGGCGTCCGTCTGCCTGGCGCGCTGGAGGGTCACGCCCTGGTCGTGGAGTTCCCTCACCTGGGCGGCGTTCGGGGTCTCCTGGGCGGTGGCGTGCATGACCCCGAAGCCGAGCACCACGCCCAGAGCGGCGAAGCCGAGCCACCGCGCGAGCTCGTTCGGCGGGCCGGGGGGCGTCGGTTCAGGGGGGGCGGGATCGGTCATCGGACGCAGGGTGCCGCAGGGGGGCTCTGAACGGAACCACGAACGCCGCGATCCCTTCCCTCGACGGGCTCCTCGCCGTCGATCGCGCCCCCTCTGGCGCGGGGATCCCGGACGTCTATAGTCGCAGCGCGGCGGACTGCGTGCGTGCAGGCGCCCCGGAGCGAACCATGACGGCTTCACGCCCCCCTCGGCTGCTGCGGCGGCTCTTGTACCTCTCCCTCGTCTTCACGTTCTGCGTCACGGTGGACGCATACGGCGACGACCACGACGACGTCACCGAGGAGGAGGACCTCTCCCCGGGGATCCGGCTGCGCATCGAGTCGTGCGGCTACAAGAGCCCGTCGGGACGGATCATCGCGGACGACGACGACTCCACGGGCGACGACGACGACGCCGTGGACGACGACGACGCCGTGGATGACGACGACGCCGTGGACGACGACGACGCCGTGGACGACGACGACGCGACCGACGACGACGACTCCGCCGACCCCAACCAGCTGCCCGAGGTCGAGATCACGGCCCCCACGGACAACACGACGGTGATCTCGAACACGGCCCTCTCCTTCATCGGAAGCGCCACCGACCCCGAGGACGGCAACCTCGGCGGCGGCGACCTTCAGTGGTCGTCGGACGTCGACGGGGCGCTCGGCGACGGCGCCGTCCTCACCGCGCAGCTCTCCTCCGTCGGCACCCACGTCGTGACCCTCACGGCCACGGACAGCGACGGCGGCGAAGGCACCGCCTCCATCACCCTCGAAGTCCAGTAGGAGACCGCCTCGCTCTCATGACCGGCGCCGCCGAGTACGAACAGTTCGGCAACTACCGCCTGACCCACCTGCTGGGGAAGGGCGGCATGGCGTCCGTGTATCGCGCGCTCCGGTCGGGCCCCATGGGCTTCGCCAAGGAGGTGGCGATCAAGCGTCTGCACGACGCGCTCACCGAGGACGAGAAGATCCTCAAGGCCCTGATCAACGAGGCGAGGCTCGGCGGTCAGCTCAAGCACCCCAACATCGTCGAGGTCTACGAGTTCAACAAGGTCGAGGGGAAGTACTTCCTCGCGATGGAGTTCGTGGACGGCTGGACCATCGACCGCATCCTCGCGTTCGCGAAGCAGTACGGGGAGCCGCTGCCCCCGGAGGTCGTGCTCGAGGTCTTCGCCCAGGTCTGCGACGGCCTCCACTACGCCCACACGCTCGAGTCGCTCGAGGGCCAGGACGTCAAGCTCGTCCACCGCGACCTGAAGCCCGCCAACATCATGGTCAGCCGCTTCGGCATCGCGAAGATCATGGACTTCGGCATCGCGAAGGCGGCCACGAACCTCTTCCAGACGACGATCGTCGATCCCGAGCACAAGACCACCAAGGGCACGCCTCACTACATGTCGCCCGAGCAGGTGGCGGGCGACCCGGACATCGGCTTCCAGTCGGACATCTTCTCCCTGGGCTCGGTCATCTACGAGGCGGTGGCCGGCGAGGTCCTCTTCTCCGGGGACAACCTCGCCACGGTGCTCTTCGCCGTCGTGAAGGCGGACGCGGCGCGCGAGCTGGACGAGCTCGACGCCCGGGTCCCGGGGTTGGGCCCGATCATCGCGAAGTGCCTCGCGAAGAAGCCGGAGAACCGATGGCAGAGCGCGTCGCAGCTCGGCGAGGCGCTGCTCCACCTGCGTGATCGCCTGCCGGGCACGGCCACCATTCAGGACTACCTGTACGCGCTCCGCGGTCACCTCGTGGGCAGCCAGAAGAGGCGCCAGGAGAAGTCGACGCTCGTCTCCGAGCTCCCCGAGTTCGCGACGCTGTTCGGTCAGCTCCAGCAGAACGAGGAGCCCACGGTCGATCGCACAGGCATGGACGAGGCCGTCGAGGCGGCCGAGCGATCGATCCGCGAGGGCATCGGTCGGCAGCAGATGGTCGACACGGGGGCGCCCACGCGCCCCGGCCTGGTGGCGGACGAGACGGGCACCGTCCCGCTGACGTCTCCGCTGTCGTCGGACGCCGCCCACCCGGACCTGCTCGAGACCCGCTTGGGGCCCGCGTCGCCCAAGAAGAAGGGCAGGAAGAAGCGGCCCTCGGCCCAGGAGGCGGCCTCGGCCCAGACCCGCGTGTATCCGCCGGGAGAGAGCCCGAAGGAGAAGCGCCTCGCGGCGGAGCGCAGGCGCAAGGCGATGATGGTCGCGGCGCTCCTGCTCATGGCCGTGGGAGTGCTCGCGGGCGTGGGCGTGTTCGTCGCGAGCAGCACGGAGAACACGCCCACCAACACCGTCGCGCCCGCGCCGACGGACGCGGGGACCGCCAAGATCGAGGCGCCGACCCCGATTCCGGACCTCCGTCGTCCGACGAACGAGAGGCGCCCCACCACGTCGCGCCCCGCGGACACCGTCGCCGCCCTGTCCGTCGAATCCACGCCGGCAGCGGCCACGACCGCGCCCGTCGAGGCGACGCCCGCCGAGGCCCCGACGCCCGTGCCCGTGGCGGCCCCAGCGCCCACCCCCGTGGCGGCGGCGACGCCCGCCCCCGCCCTGGTGGAGCCCCCCGTGCCGACCAAGCCGGGGCAGCTCTCCATCAAGGCGAGCAAGCCTTGGGCCCGCGTCCTGCTCGACGGCAAGGACATCGGCAGGACCACCCCCTTGATCGGCTACCGCGTCCCCGCGGGCAGCCACGACATCGAGCTGATCGGCTCGGAGAACGCAGGTCGCGTGAGCCGAACGATCACCATCGACGCCGGCGGAAAGCTGGTGCTGGGCTCGTACGACTTCGCGTCGAGCAACTGGAGCGAATGATGCTGAACCCCTGGTTCCAACGACACGTGATCGGCGCACTGACGGCCGCCCTCCTGGTCGCCGTCCCCGCCCTCGCGGCCGACGACGAGGCGGTCGAGCCCGACGCCCAGGCGCTCCTGCTCTGGGGCCCCGGCGCCCTCTCCGACCGCAGCGAAGAGGCCGCCGGACTCCTCGATCAGATGCTGCCCGCGGAGCTCGGTCGGCCGTCGCGGACGATGAAGGTGGCCGAGTGGTTGGGCACGGCCCGGTTCCGCCTCGGCGGGTCGGCGTCGTCGATCCCGTGCGCGACCGCCCCCGGCGACATCGCCATCCCGGACGACGCCCCCGGCGAGATCCAGGGCCTCAACAGCGTCGGCCGCAGCCAGCTCGACAACCTGGACCACGCGTCCTCGCTCGAGACGTTCCGCATCTCCCAGGGCCGAATCCCCTGCCAGACGGGCTTCGTGCCCCTCGAGGCCATCTGGGAGGCCTGGTTCTACGGCGGCATCGCCGCGTACTACTCCGAGGACACGACGGGCGCCCGCGAGATGTTCCGCAAGGCGGCCGCCATCGCCCCGAACCGCGAGTGGGACAGCTCCTACCCGCCCGAGCCGCAGTCGACGTTCCTGTCCGCGGTGAAGGACGTGATCGCGCGCCCCAAGGCCAAGGTCTACGGCGACATGCGCTCCACGAACTACCGCGAGGTGTGGCTCGACGGCGAGCAGCTGGACCTCACCAAGGCCTTCGAGAAGGCGATCCTCACGGGCGACCACCTCGTGCAGGCCGTCGACGACCAGGGGCAGTGGTCCACGTGGATGCGGGGCATGAAGGAGGGCGCGACGCTCACCTTCTTCTCGGCCGCGGGCGCCGAGCAGATGCTCCTGGAGGGCCCCGACGGCGTGCTCGCCAACGTGGCCGCGTCGAGCCTGTCGCGGCGGGCGCGCAAGGAGAACCTGACCTCGATCTTCATCGTCGCCTTCCAGGGCGAGGGGGCGGCGCCGAAGGTGGTGCGCTACGAGCCCGCGGCCGAGCAGTGGACGCGGCTCGAGATGGTCGACGGGGTCCTGTCCCAGACCACGTCCGCGGCCAACATCGAAGAGGACCTGAGCCCCGCCGAACGGAACCGCCGCATGTTCCTGCGCGACCCCGACTACCGGCACTCCGTGGCGGTCGGCTTCAAGTTCCAGCACCAGTTCCTGTGCACGGCCGCGGAAGCCGACAGCGCGGGCATCTGCCCGGACGGACAGGAGCGCACGGCCCGCTACATCGGCGGCCTCATCGGCATCGACGTCAACCTGATCAAGGGCCTCAACCTCGACATCCGGTTCGGCACGACCGTCTCGGACTGGGACCAGGGCGGCGTGCTCGCCCCCGAGGTGATGTTCGGGATCCGCTATCGCTTCCTCACGGGCGTCTTCCAGCCCTGGGTCGCCGTCGCGGGGGACGTCATCTTCGGGACCGTCCGCGAGGACCAGTTCTCCGACGATCAGTTCACGGCCTACGGGGGCGTCCTCGGCTACGGCGGCGTCGACTTCGAGTTCGGCGACGGCTTCCGCCTCACGTTCGAAGGCGGCTACGGCGTCCTCATCGGGGGCGAGGG
>Ga0114933_10000669_pt1 | contig 40725 bp, 24 predicted proteins | sample 4SBtaG_FD_89691 | JGI IMG/M metagenome (GOLD analysis project Ga0114933, IMG submission 89691) | Deep subsurface microbial communities from Kolumbo volcano to uncover new lineages of life (NeLLi) - 4SBTROV12_W25 metaG | ecosystem: Environmental > Aquatic > Marine > Volcanic | place: Kolumbo... | reverse complement strand
TGGAAGCGGCTCGATCCGCCGGTCAAGCAGCAGCTGTGGTGGGTGCACGGGATCGACAAGCCCGGTGGTGAGACGGTTGTTGTGGTCGGCGAGTCCGGCGCCATCGCGATGTACGACGAGGCGACGTGGACGGTGCACGACAGCAAGCTCCCCGGCGCGACGTTGTTTGGTGCCTGGGGAACAGCAAAGGACGACCTGTGGGGCGTCGGCGGGCCCTGGCAACGCGCTCCCAAGACGCTGAAGCAAGCCAAGCGCGTGTTGCTGCATTTCGACGGCAAGAGCTGGGAGCGCGTGGACGTCGACAAAGTCGTGGGAACCACCGTGCAAAGCCTGTTCAAAGTGTGGGGGACCGCGAAGGACAACGTGTACGTCGTCGGCGATGGTGCAACCGTGCTGCACTACGACGGCGCGAGCTGGTCCAAGGAGGACAGCGGCCTTGTCGGGGTCGTGCTGTTCACCCTCAACGGGCGCGGCGCTGACGATGTGTGGGCTGTCGGCGGGTTTGGCCAGGGGCAGCTGATCCATCGCACCGGTGGCAAGTGGGCGTCCGTCGACATCGGCGAAAACACGCCGGCCGCGCTGCAGGGCGTCTGGACCGGCGCCAAGCATCCCGTGTGGATCAGCGGCTGGGACGGCTACACCGCGTCATGGGACGGAACGGCGTGGACCGAGTACAGCACGGGAACCGATCACGCCCTGCACGCCATCGCGGTCGATCCCAGCGGGCGCGTTTGGTCTGTGGGCGGTAACATCACCACCCTTCGCGACGACCATGACGGGTCGATCGTCGTTTTCGGCGCCGACGTCCCCAAACCGTAGCAACGCCCGCGCATCCGGAGACGCCATGTCCGCCCAGTCCAACACAAGCGATCACGACGTGGTCCCCAAGGCGCTTCGCGGCTGGTTCGTCGTGCACTTTTGGGCCGACATCCTGTTTGCCCTGCCGCTCTTTTTCGCGCCGGTTCTCGTGCTCGAATCGGTCGGCTGGCAAGCGGTTGACCCGATCACGGCGCGGCTCGTCGCAGCGGCGCTCTTCGGCATCGGAATCGAGTCCCTGATCGGCCGCAACGCCGACGCCAAGGGGTTCATCCCGATGCTCAACCTCAAGATCATCTGGTCGGCCACCGCGACAATCGGCATCGGCTGGTCCATCCTCGAAGGCGCCCATGGCCGCCCGCTCTTCGCTTGGCTGACGTTGGGCATCTTCGCCGTCTTTCACCTGATCTGGGTGTACTGGCGGGTCACTCTCGGCAACCTCATGGCCAAGGCCGGCTGACCGGCGCTCCCAAACCTCTAGCGGATGAACCCATGCCAAGCGACTCCACGACCGAAGCTGATGCGGCCGTTGAGGGCCTCGACCCCGCGGAGCCAGCGGTGGCAGAAGGCCAGGCCGTCGCCGCCATCGACATGGGCAGCAACAGCTTTCATATGGTCATCGGGCGGGTCGAAGCGGGCGTCCCCGTTGTCATCGACCGGCTGAAGGAGCCTGTGCGCTTGGCGGCCGGCCTCGATGGCGACAAGAAGCTGACGGATGACGCGGTGGAGCGGGCGCTTGCTTGCCTGGCGCGGTTTCGCGAACGCCTCGAAGGCCTGGGCAAAACCCAGGTGCGCGCCGTCGGCACAAACACGATGCGCCGGGCGCGCAATTCACGGGCGTTCGCACGCAAGGCGAGCGCGGCTCTCGGCCACGAAGTCGAGACCATCTCCGGTCGCGAGGAAGCCCGTCTCATCTATCTCGGTGTCGCGCATGACCGCGCCGTTGGCGGCCGCCGGCTCGTAATCGATATCGGCGGCGGATCGACCGAGTGCGTCATCGGCGATGGCAACGTCCCGATCGCTGTCGATTCGCTCTACATGGGCTGTGTTTCGTACTCGATGCGTTATTTCGGCGACGGCGCGCTGACCAAGGGTGCTTTCAAGCGGGCGACCCTCGACGCGGCCCGCAAGCTCGAGCCGATCGCGAGGCCTTATCGCAAGCTCGGCTGGCTGGAGTGCTTCGGATCTTCGGGCACGATCGGCGCCATCAGCGAGATCAGCAAGGCCGAAGGTTGGTCGGACGGCACGATCACTGCCAAGGTCGTGCGCCGGCTCCGAAAACGCATGATTGAAGCCGGGTCGGTCGGCGGTCTCGAGCTCAAAGGGATGCCCGAAGAGCGACGACAGGTGCTCGCCGGCGGCGTGGCCATCCTCGCTGCGGTGATCGAAGAGCTCGGCATCGAGACGATGGAGCGCAGTCACGGCGCATTGCGCGAGGGCGTGCTGTCGGATCTCCTGGGTCGAATGCGCGACGAAGACGTGCGCGATGCTGCGGTCGAGGGCGCCTGCAAGCGTTTTGGTGTCGATCGCGGTCATGCTGAGCGTGTCGAAACGACGGCTCTCGCGCTCTTTGACCATGTCGCCGAGCCGCTTGGATTGGACGCTGTCAAAGACCGCAAGCGACTCGGTTGGGCGGCGCGCCTTCACGAGGTGGGGCTGGCCCTGACGTACTCGAGCCACCACAAACACGGCGCCTACTTGATCGCCAATTGTGAACTGGCCGGCTTCTCCCACGGTGAACAACGGCTGATCGCGGCGCTCGTAGCGGGCCATCGACGCAAGCTACGGATGGAAAACTTCGAGGTGCTGCCCGAAGCGTATCGAAAACGCGCGTTGCATTTGACCGCATTGCTGCGAATCGCGGTTGTGCTCTGTCGGTCGCGCAACCCCGAGGGACCACCGTCGACGCGGCTGGCCTATCGCCGCGGCCACCTGATCCTGGTCATGCCGCCGGACTGGCTGGCTGAGCATCCGCTGGCCAATCGTGACGTCGAGATCGAGGCCGAACGGCTCGCCAAGGTCGGCATCACGCTCGACGCGCTGTAGGATTCTGGGGGCTTGCTCGCCCCAATCAGGACGGGTCGGTGAACAGCCCATAGCCGCGCGCCGCCTTGCTGCGGTCGTCGGGTGTCAGACCGAATTGCTCACGCAGCTGCTCAGCGAACAGGAGCATGGCGTCGACGTCGCCGGTGACCAGCTCCAGCTCGACCTCGTGCAGCGGCTCGGACAGCCCGCGGGCGCGCACCTCGCCTTCGTCGACGCAGAGTTCAACATCCGCGGTGCCTTTGGCGTTGGTCGGTCGCACAACGATCTTGCGGCGCACGAAGTCGGTCACAAACGCCGGCTCGAGGCGATCACCGACGCCTGCAACGAACGCGCGCAGCTCGTCGTCGTCGATCTTGTCGATCTCGACCGCTTCGGCAGCGACCTCACATTCGAGCTCGCGGCGCACGAACAGACCGCCCTGCGCAGATCCCTTGGTCTTGAGGGTCTGGATGAATTTGCCGCCCTTGTGACGCACGCGGAGCGCGATTTTGCGGCCCTTCAACGCCAGGTCATCGGTGTCGAAGTAGATGCTGAGCAGGCGTTTTTCCGACATCTCGCCGACAGCCACCGCGGCGACCATCGGGTGGGCGACTACCGCGTCACCGGTGCCGGGCGCCATCGCGAGCTTCATTTCGGTTTCAGTGGCCATCTCGCTTCTCCGTTTTTTTTGACGCAGGCGTCGTTTCATCAACGCGGCCGGGACCTAGCATAAGGCAACTGAAATAGGACGCTTTTCGCGGGCGTGTCACATGACTGTCACATTAGCGGATCTTTACCGTCACGGAATCCGGTGTCAGAGTGGCCGCCCGCGCGAATTGGCTCCTGTGCGCGTCTTCAACGAGCGCTCTGTTGACTACGCAGACAACCGATCCCGACCGCTTCGACGGGCGACTTGAGAGAGGTGGAGCATGGACGATCATCCCCGCAACGAATCGGCAGCCCAGGAGCCAGCTCGCACCGAAGAGCCAGCCGTGAATGAACGCGCGCTTGTCGATCATCCCGTCCCAGCCGACTGCCAGGATGACGTCGAGGCGCTGCCCACAGACAACCCTGCGCGTCTGCCTTCTCCGCGCTCCGCACAGCGTCAGACGACGGCTGGCTGCAGCGAACCACCCGCACCGAACGCCGATGGCGGCTACAACATCCGTTCGCCGGGTCTGCAGCTCAACCGCGAGCTGACGTGGCTCAACTTCAACGAACGCGTCCTCGCGGAGGCGGAAGATGAACGCGTGCCCATGCTCGAGCGGGCGAAGTTCCTGGCGATCACCGACAGCAATCTCGACGAGTTCTTCATGAAGCGCATCGGCGGCTTGATGCAGCAGGTCGGCGCCGGCATGGAGGACCTCAGCGTCGACGGCCGGACCCCGTTGCAGCAGGTGGCCGAGTGCTATGCCATCGTCCGCGACTTCAAGCGACGGCAGCGCCATGTCCTCAGCGTTATCGCGCGGCGCCTGAAGAACCATGACATCGTCCTGGCGCGCCACCACCACCTTTCGAACCCGGAACAGAGCGCGCTGCGGCGCTATTTCCAGGACAATGTCTACCCGCTGTGCACCCCGCAAGCGATGGATCCGGCCCACCCCTTCCCGTTCGTCAGCAACCTGTCGATCAACCTGCTGGTGACCCTGCGTCATCGCGACGACACATTGCCGCTGCTCGCCCGTGTGAAGGTGCCCGCCGGCCGCGGCATTCCGCGCCTGTGTCGCGTGCCCGAAACGCACAAATACGTGCCGCTCGAAGACGTCATGGGCGCCAACCTCGACCTGCTCTTTCCAGGCATGCAGATCGACGGCTGCGAGGTTTTCCGGGTCACGCGAAACGCCAACACCGAGCGTGACGAGGAAGACGCCGACGACTTGCTGGCGATGATCGAGATGGAGCTGCGCGACCGCAAACTGGCTCCGGTTGTGCGACTCGAAGTGGCCGAGGGCATGAGCGACGTGCACCGCGGGATGCTGTGCGCAGAGTTGGGGCTCGACGAAGACCGCGACGTGTTCTTTCGCACCGGCATGGTCGCCATGCGCGACCTGATGGAGCTGATGTCCATCCACGCGCCGAGCCTCAAGTATAAGCCTCATCACCCCCAGATACACGCCGGTTTAACCAGTGAAAACAGCATCTTCCACCTGATTCGCGATCGCGGCAGCGTGCTCGTCCAGCATCCGTACGACTCGTGGGTTTCGTCGGTCGGTCGCTTCCTGAAACAGGCCGCCGAGGACCCCAAGGTCCGCGCGATCAAGGTCACGCTGTACCGCACGACCGAAGACAGCGGCGTCATCAGTCACCTGGTCACGGCGGCGCAAAACGGCAAGCAGGTCGCGGTGGTGGTCGAGTTGAAGGCGCGCTTTGACGAGGAGACGAACATCCGCTGGGCCAACCGGCTCGAGCGCGTCGGGATCCATGTCACCTACGGCGTGGTCGGCTTGAAGACACACTGCAAGGCGATCCTGGTTGTGCGGAGCGACTACGACGGGCTGCGGCGCTACGTGCACATCGGCACCGGCAACTACCACGCTGGAACCGCCCGGCAATACACGGATCTCGGCCTGTTCACATGCGACCAGGACATCGGCGCGGACAGCACCGAGCTCTTCAACTACCTGACGACCGGATACAAGCCCAAGCGGCGCTACAAGAAGCTCCTCGTCGCGCCAAAGTTGCTGAAATCATCGTTGTTGCGGCTGATCGATAGCGAGGCCACAGCTGCGTCGGAAGGGCGCGAGGCCCTGATCCAGATCAAGACCAATGCGCTCGAAGACGTGGACGTCGTTCGCGGGCTGTACAAGGCGTCCCAGGCGGGCGTGAAAGTGGACCTGATCGTGCGCGACACGTGTCGGTTGCGGCCCGGAATCCCCGGATTGAGCGACAACATCCGCGTGATCAGCATCGTCGGCCGTTTCCTGGAGCACTCGCGCATCGTGTACGTGCACAACGGCGGCGAGGGGCGTTATTTCATCGGCTCGGCCGATTGCATGAAGCGCAACCTGGAGAGCCGCGTCGAGATCTGGTGCCCCGTAGAAGCGCCCGATCTTCGCGAAGATCTTCGCCTGATGCTCGACACCCAACTGGCCGATCAGCGCTCGGCGTGGGATATGCAGCCTGACGGTAGCTACATCCAGCGCCGGCCGAGCAATCGCGCCGAACGCAAGAACAGCCAACAAGCCGCCATGGACCGCGCCGAACGCCGGTTCCGTGACGCCACACGGCTGCGCAAACGACGGCCCCGCGGCATCGCCCGCCGCGGAAGAAGCTGACCCTGCGGTCTGCTAACGACTTGAACCCAACAGCGCGCGGCCGATGAGCTGCCGCAGCGATACCCGACGAGGAGACACTTATGAGCACCCCAACTCTGGCCGATGTAAAAGGCCTCGGCGCCGCCAGTGCTGCGAGTCTTGCCGCGCACGGAATCGACTCGGTCGCGGCGCTGGCCAGCGCGTCCATCGCTTCCATCGTCGCCGTTCCTGGTTTCGCCGAGTCGCGCGCCCGACGCGTGCAAGCGGCCGCGGTCGCGCTCTTGCCGGAGCCCGAAGCCGCTGATGCCGAAGCCGCCGAGCCCGAAGCCGCCGAGACCGAAGCCACTGATGCTGAGCCCGCCACGAGCGCCGCCGAGTCGATCGTCGACGCCGTGGAGAGCGCCGTGGAGAGCGCCGCTGAGGCCGTGACCCCGGTGGTTGACGTCGCCGTTGAAGTGCTGGCGGACGCCGTCGACGCGGCCATCGAGGCTGTGGAAGGCGCGGTTGATGCGGTTGCTTCGGCGGTCGAAGCTGTCGCGGAGCTCGGCGATGACGTGTCCGACTCCGCCGCCGATGGTATCGAGGCGGGCGCGGACGACGTCCTGGCCGACCTGCACGCGCGGGGTTCCGACGCCAAGAAGAAGAAGAAAAAGGGCGCCGGCAAGAAGAAGGCGGCTGCGAAGAAGGCCGCTGCGAAGAAAGCATCTGCGAAGAAGGCTGCAGCGAAGAAAGCATCTGCGAAGAAGGCTGCAGCGAAGAAGGCCAAGAGAGCGGCTGCCAAGAAGGCTGATGCGAAGAAGGCCAAGAAAGCGGCGGCGAAGAAGGCTGCAGAGAAGAAGTCGAAGAAAGCGGCTGCCAAGAAAGCGGCTGCCAAGAACAAGAAGGCCAAGAACAAGAAGGCCAAGAACAAGAAGGCCAAGAACAAGAAGGCCAAGAAGAAAGCCTCGAAGAAGGGCAAATAGCCCCAGGGGATCGGCATGGCCAAAGGCAGAAACACCGCGGAGTTCAGCTTCGCGAGTGAAGCGGATTTGCGCGCCGCGCTCGCCATCGTTGCGGGCGAAGGGCGGGTCGTCGGTCATCGCAGCGAATCTTTCCAGTGCAGGCTCTATGACACCTTCGACTGGCGTCTATGGCGCCGCGGATGGAGGCTTGAAGGCGCGCGCGACAATGGGGTCGATGCGCTCGCGGTGCGACGTCAAGACGGACGCGTCGTCGAAGAAGCGCGGCTGGCATCGATGCCAGCTTTCAGTTGGGACTTTGGTGCCGACGTCCTGCCGCGCGTCGCCAAACTGGTCGAGCCGCGGCGGCTGATGGGCCTCGCCGACGTCTGGCTGGACAGCGAACACCTGTTCATCTGCGACGCCGTTCATGAGCCGGTCCTGGCGTGCTCTATCTCGAGCGGACGTGCGATCGGCGCCGACGGGCCGGTGCGCGACGTGGGCTGGTACCTTGGGCTGCGACGCCTCAAGGGCCATAACAAGCCGTTTCGCCAAGCGGTTCTAGCGGTCGCGTCGATTCCGGCCGCGACCGAAGCTGGTGATTTCCACGAGGCTGCGCTGCGGGCTGCGGGCATGAATCCCGGTGGGTACGGCGCCAAGATCCGCTACGCGATTCACCCGGGCATGCGCGCGGACAGCGCTCTCAAGACGATCTGTTCGCAGCTGCTTGACCACATAGTCGCAAACGAGGTGGGGATGCGGGCGCAGGTCGACGTGGAGTTTCTGCACGACTTTCGGGTCGCCGTGCGACGCACGCGGTCGGCGCTTTCCGCCCTCAAGACGGTCTTTCCCAGCGAGGTCGTGGCGCGATTCCGTGATGAATTCCGCTGGCTTCAACAGGTTACCGGAGACGCCCGCGATCTCGACGTCTGGCTGCTGGAGCTGCGCAACTACAAGCGCGACGTGCCACCGTTTTCCGCCGCTGCGCTCGACCGGCTGGCCAGCTTCCTCGCAGCCCGGCGCGACCAGGCCTACGAGCGCATCGTCGACGCCCTCGATTCGGACCGATATGCGACGCTGATCGCCGACTGGCAGGCTTTTCTGGATTCGCCCTGCCCCGCTGTAGCCGAGCATCCCGACGCTGCTGAGACGATCGCGGCCGTCGCTGGCGCGCGCATCTGGAAGGCCTGGCGTGGGCTGGTTCGTGATGGCCGCGCCATCGACCCGGACGGACCGGTTGAGCCGCTACACGAGCTCCGTATTCGCGGCAAGAAGCTGCGCTACCTGATGGCGTTCTTCGCGACGCTGTTCGAGACCGAGCGCGTCCAAGCTCTGCAGCCGCCGCTCAAGGCCCTGCAAGACGTCCTGGGCACCCTCAACGACCTCTTCGTGCAACAAAACAGCCTGCGCGTGTTCGCCATCCAGATGGAAGAAGCCGGTCAGGGCAACGTCGACACATTGCTGGCGATGGGCCGCTTGAGCCAGGTGCTCACGATCCGCGAGGAGCAGACCCGAACACGCTTTGTGGATGCGTTCGCCGACGTCTCGGACAAGCGCGCCGTCAAGTCGTACAAGCAGTTGTTCAAACCGGCGCCCAAACAGGCCACCTGTGCGCTCGCCGGCGAGCTCGTTCAGCCCGACCTGGTCCCCGCGCTCGCGCCGGCGCCTGCCGAGTAGATGCAGGCACTTAGAGTCGCGGCCCTGGGGGCGGTCACAGCCATTGCGATCGGCTGCAGCTGTTGCGTGGAGTCGCCTCCAGACGACAGTAGCGGTGCCGACACCGTCGAGTCGCCTTGGGTGTTCGGCGCGGCTGGCTTCTTTGGTTCGCCGTTCCCTGACGAGCTCCGCATCAAGGACGGCGCCGTTTCGATGGCGTTGTTCGCCAGTGACGGCGCACCGGCCCTCGTCAAGGACTCCCTGGCGTTGCTCGATGGTAAAGCGAAGGGCTTCTCGACGACCGCCGGCCTCTTCGCGCAGTCCAAAGAACCGGCTGTCATCGAATGCGCCGACGTCACCTTGCGCGCAGACGACGGTCCGGCAAAGGGGGAAGACGTCCCGATTTCATGCAACTTCGCCGCGGAAACCACGACCTTTGGCAGCCCCAACCTGTTCTCGATTGTGCCGCGCCAGGGCGATCCGCTGCGGCCCTCCACGACGTACGAATGGCTCGTCGAAGGCACTCGAGTCGCGCGTTTTCGCACCTGGGATCCGCTGCGCCCGCTCGCCAGCGTGGTCAAGAAGCTGCACAGCCTGCCGCTGCCCAAGCCCACCACCGCCGTCAAACTCATCGAGACCCACGCCGACTTCTGCGTCTACGAGACCCGCTACGACATGCCGGTCTTCCAGTCGGGCACGCCGCCGTACGCAGGCACGGGTGGCGGCATCGACGACGCAAAGCTGAAGGTCCAGCGCCACGAGGCGGCGCGGCTCTTCGTGACCATTCCGCGCAAGGACACACCGAAGGGCGGATGGCCTGTCGTCGTTTTTGTGCGCACCGGCGGCGGCGGCGACCGGCCGATGATCGACCGCGGTGTGCGCGACAAGGACGGCGTCGTGAAGATCCCGGGGTCCGGACCGGCGAAGATGTTCGCGCAGGCGGGATTCGCGGGGGCGCAGCTTGACGGCCCACTCGGCGGGATTCGCAACCCGACCGGCGCCGATGAGCAGCTGTTGATCTTCAACTTCGGCAACCTGGCGGCCATGCGCGGCAACCTCCTGCAATCGGCCGCCGAGATGACGCTGGTCCCGCGGCTGCTGGCGTCGCTGTCCATCGATACAAGCGGCTGCAAGGGCGCCACGAAGCCGTCGCAATCCGCCCTCGACATCAAGACCATCGCGCTGATGGGCCACTCGATGGGCGCCACAATCGCCCCGCTATCCATCGCATTCGCCAAGGACTACGGCGCGCTGATCCTGTCGGGGGCCGGCGGCAGCTGGATCGAGAACATCCTGCACAAGCAGCTGCCTTTCGCCGTCAAGCCGATCGCCGAAGCGCTGCTCAACTACACGAAGACGGGCGAGTCGCTGCACCGCCACGATCCCGTGCTCAGCCTCGTCCAATGGGTCGGAGAGATCGCCGATCCGCCGATCTTCGCGCGCGCCGTGACCGATGGATGGATCGACCGAAAACCGCCGCACGTGCTGATGCTGCAGGGCATCGCTGACCGTTACATCATGCCCACCATCGCCAACGCGACGTCGATTGCGTACCGGCTCGATCTCGGCGGCAAGGCGCTCGACCAGGAGCATGACGAGACCAAGATCTTCCCGTCCGCGGCGACCGAGCTCGCGACCGTTGGCGGCAAGACAATCCCGCTGCCCGCGAAAGGCAATCGTGATGACGGCAAGCGCACGGCCGTTGTCGTTCAGCACCTCGAAGACGGGGTAGAGGACGGCCACGAGGTCGCGTTCCAGGTGAAAACGGCGCGCGACCAGTACGAATGCTTCCTCAAGACCTGGCGCGCTACCGGGGTGCCGATGGTCCCGGCCGCCAAGGGCGCTTGCCACGTGAAATAGCGCCCAGAAATCGCACTCAGAAATTGCACTCAGAAATTGCACTCAGAAATTGCACTCAGAAGTACAGCGAGAGCCCGACCCGATGAATCCGGGCCTTGTAGCCGTCGCCGGCATCCTCTTCTGGTACGTAGAGCGGATCCCAGTGCACCCACAGCATGTCGTGGACCCGCCACTCGACCAACGGCAGTCCATTGCCGGACAGGCCCAGGGGCGACCCAAACGCGAGGCGCCGCGGTCCTCTCGACCCGTCGGCTTGCGCAACCGGCAGGGCCCAGCGCAAGGAGGCGGCGAGCACCAGGCGCGGATGGGGCGAAAACACGATCCCCGCCGCGATAAGGTCGGGATCGATCACATCAACAGCGTCACCCCACAACCGGAGCGACCGGGCTTCCGCGATGATGGCGAAGGAGTCGGACGGCACCAGCGCGAACGTGAGGCCGATGTCCAGGGTCGACAGGCCGGGGCGCCATGTGACGGCGGTCAGAAACGGCGACGGCGTCGTGCGCACCGAAAGCGAAAGAAGCGCTGCGTCCAACACAACCCCATCGCGAACGCCCCAGCGGATGCCTGCCCGGTAAAACGGAACGACGCTGGTCGGACGCGTGGATGACCAGAGGCCGCTCGCCGACGCGTGCATGGTCCGGTGAGGCAGGAAGATGCGCTCGCCCGCGGTGAGAGGCGGCGCTTCGGTGCGTTGAATCGGACGCACGAGGACCTTCGCCGGGCAACGGGCTGATGTCCGGGTGACCGACTCGGGAAGGAGCGCTTGCCACCCCGAACGGACGACGATCGGCGTCTCTTTGGGCGATGCGCCTTCGACAATCAACACCCGGCGGCCGCGGCGCTCGACGTGCACAACCTCGGGGCGACGGACGAGGACTTTGCTCCGCGACGGCTTGGTCGGTGAGGGGGTGATGTCGAACCGGCGGATCAGCCCGGGCGGCTTGTTTGGGTTTGACGGGCGCTCCCTGACCTGTTCGTAGCGCTCCTCGAGCTGCTCGATCCACAGCGCCATCGCGTCGCGAGCGGCCTCTTCGGTGTCCCATACCTGTCGCCACACGAGCACGGTTTGTCCGTCTCTCCACCACAGGTCGTAGCGATCTCCACCCCAGCTGCTTGCGTGTCGGGTGCCGGTCCAGCGCCAGGCGCCGTGATGCTCGATAAGCAGCTTCCATTGCAGCGCTCCAAACGTGTTTTCGAGCAGCCGCCGATAGCCTTTGAGCACGTCCGGGGTGGCGGCCATCGGCAGTTCGACCGGCGGATCGCAGTGGGGCCCGAAGTACTTGCGCGGGAACATGACCTGTTCGGTGCTGGCCGGTGGCGCCTCGCGATAGAGTCGGGTGAGCGTGTCCCAGCCACCGCTGCCAAGGGCGCGCTGCACGATGCTCAAGCCCCGCGTGTAGTGACCGTAGGCGAGCTTGCGATGAAACGACGGGACGCCGGGGGCCAGGAGCGGCAGGAACGGCTCACTCATCGCGTAGTTCATGCGCGCGTAGCCGATCAGCATCGCGGTCCGCAGCGTTCCCCGCATGTCGATGGCGTGCGAATGGGCAAAGCCGAGCACGTTGGCGTCCGACTCGATGAGCGACAGCATGGCGAGCGCCTGATCGGCGTTGTGGGCGGATGCCGCGTCGACGTGGGCGAGGTCGAAGTGTTGGTCCTGCAGCGCATGGGTGATCTCGTGGCTGAGGATCATGTCGTGGCCGAAGTCGATGCCGTTGAACATACCGATGAGGTCCATCTGCAGCCGTACGACCAACGGGTAGTCGGTGATGACGTACAGCTTCTTGGTCATCGGGTCGTAGAAACCTGCGACCGGTCCATCAACGAACTTCTGGTCGACCTCGGCCCGTCCAAGCCGCGGTGGGAGCAAGCCGAGTCGGTGATGCAACGTTTGCTCGGTCGCGAGCGCCGAAGCGTTGGCCTTGTTGATCGCCGCGATGACCTTTCCCGCCGACCTTCGGGACAGCGCCGCGCTGGGAATGGGCTTACGGATCGGTAGGCGACGCAGCTTGGACGTCGAGGCCTGGATGCGCGCGAGCGATCGGGTGTCGAGCTTGCCGTTGCGGACGAACCGGTCCTGGATGCAGCCCGCGCTCAGGAGCAACCCGACGACTGTCAGCCACGCAAACGAGCGTTGGAGTCGCGCATCGCTTGGGTATCGCGCGCTGTGTCTCGGAGCGTTCAACTCGTCGCCATCAACGCCCAGATGCACATCATGGTCGTGTGCAAATAGCCGCCGATCCGGGCGTCGTAGCGGGGGTTCTTTTTGCGTTTGCGCAGCGCGGATTCGTCGTAGCGGCCGAAGCTGCCGTCGGGGTTCTGAGCGGCGAGCAGGAAACGCCGCGCTGTGGCCACCTGGTCGTCGAACGGTTCGCGCAGCTGCGCGCGGTTGAGAAGCAGCTCGGCCACGATGTCGTGGTTGCCCATCTTCATGTGCGCGTCGAGCAGCTTGCGGACCATCAACGAGGCGTAGGCGCGTTCTTTGTCGTCGCGGAACGGAAATGGGCGGGCTCCCCGGTGGGTCATGGCGAAGATCTCGTGCGTCAAATCGTACGTATGTCGCGGATGCTTCTGCCAATAGCGGGGGTCGATGCGCGTGCCGATACGCGAGCTCGGATGGACCTGCTCGGGCGTTTCGGCGGTCGGCAGGTCGAGCCGCTGAAGCTGCCATGCGATGGCCATGCGTTGGTCGGGTCCGCGGCTGTTCCGGCCCGCCTCGAGGCGAGGTAACAGCTTGGCGATGGCCGCTCGGTACGCCGTGATGCTCAACCCGTAACGTTTCGCGATGACGGCGGCTCGCAGGTAACTCATGTTGTCTTGGGCGAAGCGCACGGCACCGGCGTCTGCGAGGTCGTGAAAGTCGTCCCTTTCGATCGCCTTGAGCGTCTCCAACAGCCCGCCGCGCGCGGCATCGGCCAGCTTCTTGTCGTTGTCAGACCCTGAGCCTGGCCATTCGGCGGCGATTCTGAACAGCTGGAGCTTCTCGACGAAGTGTTTGAGCCCCTTCATGCCGTGCTCGTGGCGGAGGCGGGCGGGCGTGACGTCGAGTGGTGCGGCCCAGACAAGCGCCTTCTTGAGCGCCTCGGTCGTTTCCGTGATGCGAGCCTGGTCTTTCGGCTGGAACGAAGTGTGCTCCGGCGGCGTCGCCGATCGGTTCTTGTTGCACCCCATGATGCAGATGCAGGCCGCGGCCGCCCACATGGCTCGGGTAGGTGCGCGGACAAAAGCGGGGCGTCGCAGCATCCCAGCATCGTTGCCCGAAGCCGGCGCAAAGGCTAGGTTGGTGGCCGTCATAAACAGCTTTGGGGGCCTCATGCGGCGCTCTTTTTTCATCGGCACCACGGTCCTCGCCGCGTGCGTATTGATCGCGTCGGGGTGTGGCAGCGAGGCCGACTCGGGCAGCGACGGCACCACGACCGACGCGGGATTCAACCCCTTCCAAGGCCAATTCGACACCACGGATGCCGGCTCAACCGAAGATTCGGCCGCTGATGACGACTGCCCGGGTGGAGCTTACTGCCCATGTTCGGAGCACAAGGACTGCGACAGCGCGTTTTGCATCGACAGCCCCGACGGGAAGGTCTGCGCGAAGTTCTGCGTGGACTCCTGCAAAAACGATTGGAAGTGCGCTTCCGTCGATTCACCGGGCAGCGGCGACCTCGTCAACGTGTGCGTGCCGCGGTTTGGCAAGCTCTGCGAACCCTGCAAGCCCTTCGACCAACCATCTACCTGCTCGGCGCTTGGGCTCAAACAGACGTATTGCCTGGGATACGGGGCCGCCGGATCGTTTTGCAGCGTCGGGTGTGCCGGCCCGGCCGACTGTCCCAAGGGTTACGAGTGCCTCGATAAACCCACATCGGAAGGCGGGGATGCGCTCGCGAAGATGTGCGTGCTGACAACCGGAGAGTGCGCCTGCAGCAAGGCGGCGAAGACGGCACAAGCATCGACGACCTGCTACACGAAAGGCCCCAACGGCGGAAAATGCCTGGGCAGCCGCAAATGCGACAAGGACGGTCTGAGCAAATGCGACGTGCCGCCCGCCACCAAGGAGCAATGCGACGGCCTCGACAACGACTGCAACGGCAAAACCGATGACCTTGCGTGCGACGACGAAAACGCCTGCACGCAGGACCTGTGTGACCCGAAAAAAGCCAAAGACGCCGGCAGCAAGAAGGCCGGATGCACGCACAAACAGGTGTCCTCTCCCTGCGATGCGGACGGCAACGCGTGCACCGAAAACGACATGTGCAAGGCGGGCGTCTGCACGCCGGGAGCGCAGAAGAACTGCGACGACAAGAACCCCTGCACGGTCGATTCGTGCGACCCGAAGACCGGCTGCACCAAGAAAAACGACGATAATAAGCCGTGCGACGACGAAAACCCGTGCACCGTGGGCGACAGCTGCAAAGCGGGTTCCTGCAAGTCGGGCAACCCCAAGAACTGCACGAGCACAGACGGCTGCGTGACGGCCAAGTGCAAGCTGACCACCGGCAAGTGCGCGTACACCGATAAACCCGAGGGCGCATCCTGCGATGACGGCGATCCCTGCACGTCGGGCGACGGCTGCAAGAAGGGCAACTGCGCGGGCAAAGCGGCCAACTGCGACGACGGCAACGCGTGCACCGATGACTCGTGCAAGAAGGGCGGCGGCTGCAACAACATCACCAAGCCCGACGGGGCCAAGTGCGCCGATGGCAAGGGTTGCACAACCGGCGGCGGCTGCTTGAAGGGCGCGTGCAAGGCCGGCAAACCAACCGATTGCAACGACAGCGACAAGTGCACGACCGACTCGTGCGACCAGGCCAGCGGCAAGTGCGTCAACAAGCCCACGCCCGGGTGCGGCAACTACTGCGCCAAGGCAACCGACTGCAAAGACGACGGCAAGGCCTGCACCGAAGCTGCGTGTGAAAAGAACCTCTGCGTGCACAAGCCGACGACCAAGGCGTGCGACGACGGCAACCCGTGCACGACCAATGATTCATGCGCGACGGGGGCCTGCGCGGGGACGCCGATGGTGTGTTCCGGTGGGGCCAAGTGCGTCGGCGGCAAGTGCGTCAAATCCGTGGCCTGCGCGCCGCTGGGCATCGAGAGCAACAAGAAGCTCGGCGCGGTCAACTTCACCAAGAACGGCGCGATCGACACCTCGGCGGGCACGATCACGATGGGCGGCACGAACTTCGCCAAGGCCGGGGGCGTCTTGATGACCGCGCAGAAGGCTGGCGGGCCGCAGGTTCGGGCCTATCACGTCACCGATTTCACGATCGCGGCCGGCGTCACGGTGAAAGTGACGGGCAGCCATCCGCTCGCGATCCTGGCCAGCGGCACGATCGACATCCAGGGGACGCTCAACGCGGACGGCGCAAAGGGCGGCACGGGCGCGGCGAACAAGGGGTCGATCGGCGGCACGGCAGGCCCCGGTGGCGGAAAAGGTGGACAGTGGCAGTCCGGCAAAGGGTGCACGGGCGGAACCCAGGGGCTCGGCAAGGGGCCTGGGGGGGCAGGACTCGGCGGCTGCGGCTCACCGGGCGGAAAAGGCGGTGGCGGCGGCACTTCGACAGCCGGCGGTGGCGGCGGCGGTGGCGCATGTGGCGGTTCGGGGGCCGCTGGTGGCAGTCACGCGACGCCGGGAACGCTGGGGACGTCGGGCCTGACAGGTTCGCCCGGAAAGAAAGGCAACCCCACGTTCAGCGGCGGCGGTTTCGGCGGCAGCGCGTGCCTCGGTGGCCCGCAACCCACCGGTCCGAAGGCTCCGTACGGCGCCAAATCGCTCAAACCTCTCAGTGGCGGATCGGGCGGTGGCCACGGCGGTTTTGGCGGTCTCGGCGGCTTCGGCGGAAAAGGCGGCGGCGGCGGTGGCGGTACCGGTGGTGCAGGTAGCTACGGCGGCGGCGGCGGCGGCGGCGGCGGTGGTGGCGGCGCTGTGCTGCTCTGCGGCGGCGTGAAGGTCAAGATCAGCACCAATGGCACCGTCAGCGCCCGCGGCGGAAACGGCGGCTCGGGCGGCGGTGCGAAGTACCCACCGATGGGCGGATTTGCGCACATTACGGTCGGCGGCGGCGGTGGCGGTGGCTCCGGTCGCGGCGGCGGCGGCGGCGGCGGGGGTGGCGGCGCCGGCGGGGGCGTGTATCTTTCCGGCGCAACGGTGGTTGCGGCGGGTACCATCGATACCCGGGGCGGCGGCAACGGGCTGGCCGGCTACAGCTTCGGCAGTGGCGGCAGCGGCGGTCTCGGACGCAAGGGCGGACAGTCCGGCGGACAAGGCGGCGGTGGCGGAAAAGGTGGCGCTGGCGGCAAAGGCGGCCAAGGCTACATCTACATCGGCTCAGCGTTGCCCGCGACGTTCTCAGGCACCTACCACGGCACGGTCACGAAGGGGGCACCGTAGATGACGCGTATGGGAACATTGGCTGCGATTGCGGCCGCGTTTTTCTTCGTCGCTGGCTGCGGCGGGGACAACGGCGACAGCACAACGCCTACCGCCAAGATCGGCGAATCGGACACCAACGACGCCGGCGGCGAAGCGGACACGGGCAGCAGCGGCGGCGGTGTTGACACCGGCAGCAGCGGCGGCGCGACGGACACCGGTGGCACCAAGCCGAACAACTGCAGCTGCAAGGGCAAGCAGTGCGGCTTCATCCCCGGGTGCAGCAAGTCCTGCGGCGCGTGCGCGGCCGGAATGTCGTGCCAAAACCACGTATGCGTGCCGCAACCCAAGGCCAAGCTCTTGCCATTCGGCTCGTACTGCGGCGCCGGCACCGACTGTCCGATGCCCGCCAACAACGCGTCCAACACCAAGTGGCAGCAATACTACGACTGCCTCGACGGCATCTGCGAGACCAATCGCTGTTCGGGCGGCCTGTGCACGCTCAAGTGCACGATCCTCGAAGACAAGAAGATCAACCACAGCGGCGACAACGGCGCCGACGGCATCGAGGACCCGAACGCGGACAGCGAGTGCATCGACGCGGCTGACGGTACACAGGGCAAGAAGTTCCGCTGCGTCGAGCTGCGGTCGCCTGCCGAGCTCTCGCAGGGCTCGTCGTCGTTTGCGATGTGCCGGCCGGGAACCAACTTCAAGCCCTGCAAGGCGAACAAGGACTGCCCCACCGGTGAGATGTGCCGGCTGCTCTATGTCTACGGCGAGTACCAGACCCGCTGCATGCCGCCGGTCAAACACCCCGATGGCAAACCGGGCAAGCCGTTTTCGCACGCGTGCAACCGCAACCCCGGTGCCGGCCCGCTTAGCCTGTGCCGCAGCGACATCTGTTTCGGGCTGGGCTGCATCGAGTTCTGCAGCAAAGACAGCGACTGCGTGACAGGCGCCGAAAAGTGCACCAACGGCACCTGCCCCAACGGCCAGGCCTGCACCGAAGACGCCCACTGTTCGGCGTGGAAATGCGACCCCGGCCACCGCATCTACAGCAATGTGGACAAGGAATTCAGCGTCTGCTGGCCCAAGGAATGCGGTGTCGGCAACGACTGCGGCAAGGGTTACTACTGCCGGCTGAGCTACAACGGCGTGCAGAACATCGACGGCGATCCCGACCCCAAGGACAAGACCAAGAAGACGCTGCCCGGATACGCCAACCGCTGCTACCGGATCGCCGACGGCAGCGCCAAGCCGGGCGAAAAGTGCGACCCTTACCTGACCGACAAAGACCAGAGCTACCCGCCCTGCGGCGATCCCTTCCGCTGCGAGAACGGCCGCTGCGGCAACCTCTGCAAGACCGACAAAGACTGCCCCGGCAAGATGCTCTGCGGCGCGCGCGAGTTCGGCTTCGATCTGTCCAACCCCGAGGACAACATCGACGACGTACACCTGCCGTTTTCGCAGTGCTTCACGATGCCCGGAGCCAACAAGGACAAGCCCTGCTACGGCCAGTCCGAGTGCCCCAAGGGCAAACACTGCCGCGCGTGGCACGTGCCGGTGAACCTGTCCCAGGGCGCGACACCCGTGAGCTACAAGTTCGTGGCGCAGGGCTTGTGCATCGACGAGGACAAAGACAAGGGCAACTGGGGATCGCACTGTGGCGCGCAATTCGGCGCCAAGCTCTGCAACGGCGGCCAATGCTTCAACACGACGTCCAACAGCGGTGCCGCCCAAGCCGGCTACTGCGCCGATGTCTGCAGCGGGCGAAAGGACTGCGCCGGCAAGGCCAAGCTCTACGGCTACGACTACCAGGCGCTGTGTCGCAGCTCCCTGTGGGCGTTCAACACAACGCTCGACCCGCTCGACGACCTGTACCGCCCCGTGTGTCGCCCGACGAGCAAGGACGCGAGCCTCGAAGACTGCAGCAAGTCGTTTGATTGCAAGGCTTTGACCGACGCCTGTCGCGCGTATCCCATCGCCTGGGGCCCCGACAAGCCGATCAAGGTCGAATACTGGTGCACGCGCAACTTCAACGGCACGGGCAAACCGGCGCCGTCCAAGACAGCCGGCGAGGTGTGCGATCTCGAGAGCAACGATTACCAGTGCAAGGGCGGCTACTGCATGACCGACTCGACGCCCGGCAAGGGCTATTGCAGCCGCGTCTGCAAGTCCGACTCGGACTGCGGCAAAGGCGGCGACGGGATGTTCTGCGACAAGGGCAACATGGGCTTCCCTGGCCTGGCCCGTGCCGACGCGAAGATGGCCGGCATCGTGCCCGTCTGCCGCAAGAAGAAGTCGTGCATCCCGTGCTCCTGGGACCATCACTGCGCCGGCGCGTACGCGTGCACCAATATCGGCGGCAACGGATCGCTCGCCAAGATGCGGTGCGCGCCCCCGTGCAAGACCGACGCGGACTGCAAGGGAACCGATGGCGGCGCGTCCTGCGTCCCGGTCAAGAGCCGCGACGGCAAGGCCCGCAGCCTCAAGGTGTGCCAGCCCGGCTGCGTCACCAAGAAGCCCTGATTTCAGCTCAATCACACCAACGCATCCGCTTGATCTCGCGCCGTTGATGCCGCGGCGGCCGGCAGGAATTGACGCGGACCGGCAAGCGGGGCACCGTGCGCGCCTTCGTGGAGGCCGCCATGCCAACAGTTTACGTCGCAATGAGCGCCGACCTGCTCCATCCGGGGCACATGAACATCATCAGGGTTGCTCGGGAGCTCGGTGATGTGGTCATCGGCCTGCTCACCGACGAGGCGATCGCGTCGTACAAGCGGCTGCCCTACATGAGCTACGCCGATCGCCTCACCGTGGTCGAGCAGGTCAAGGGCGTCGACCGTGTCATCAAGCAGGAAACGCTCGACTACACGGCCAACCTTGAATCGCTGCGCCCCGAATTCGTCGTCCACGGCGACGATTGGAAGCAGGGCGTGCAGGCCACGACCCGCCAAAAGGTGATCGACACGCTCGCCCAGTGGGGCGGCGAACTCATTGAACCGGCCTACACCCCGGGCATCTCGTCCACGCAGCTGAACAAGGCGCTCAAAGAGATCGGAACCACGCCCGACGTGCGCCGCAAACGCTTGCGCCGCTTGATGGCTGCCAAGAAGTTCGTCCGGGTCATCGAGGCCCACAACGGGCTGTGCGGCCTCATCGCCGAGAACGTGCGCATCGAACGCGACGGCGCCGCCGAAGAGTTCGATGCGATGTGGATCAGCAGCCTCACGGACTCAACCGCGAAGGGCCGGCCGGACATCGAGCTCGTCGACCTGACCAGCCGCACCTCCACGATCGAGCAGATCCTCGAGGTCACCACCAAGCCGATCATCGTCGACTGTGACACCGGCGGGCGCACCGAGCACTTCACTTTCACGGTCAAGACGCTTGAGCGCATCGGCGTCTCGGCCGCCATCATCGAGGACAAGATCGGACCCAAGCGCAACAGCTTGTTCGGCACATCGGTCAAGCAAACACAGGACGATCCGCACGCGTTCGCGGCCAAGATTCGGGCCGGCAAGAACGCCGCCGTCACCAGCGATTTCATGGTTGTCGCGCGCATCGAATCGCTGATCCTGGGCAAAGGTGTTGACGACGCGCTGCACCGCGCGGACATCTACGTCGAAGCGGGAGCGGACGGCGTGATGATCCACAGCAAGGACCAGGACCCCACGCCGATCTTCGAGTTCCTCGACCGGTTCCGCGCCAAACACGCCAACATCCCGGTTGTCGTGGTCCCCACCGCGTACAACTCCGTGCCCGAGATCGAGCTCGCCGAGCGGGGCGCCAACATCGTCATCCACGCCAACCACCTGCTGCGCGCCGCCTATCCGGCCATGGTGGACGCGGCGACCCGGATTCTCGAGGCAGGCCGCTCGGCCGAGACCGACGACATCTGCCTGCCGATCAAAGAGATCCTGACGCTGATCCCGCGCGACGCGTAACGTCCAACTTTCGTCGCTTTTCTGACCTACGGAGAAAGCGGATCTTGCTCGTCGACCCCATTCTGCCGTTGGCGCTGCGGCGCCGTGTGGTATGGTTCAGCGCAATCTTTTGCTTGGCCTCCGTGCCTCCCAGCTGAGGGCTATTCGATGCTCCTTCGCGACACTGGACCCCAGTTGCGCACCCGCAATAAGAAGGTGCTGTCGGTCTCAGAGCAGAAGAAGAAGGACCAGCTAAAGACCGCGCGCAAGAAAGAGCGCAAGCGGCAAGCTCAGCTGAAATGGATGCGGCGCAAGGCCAGCAAGGCTGAAGTGGCGTTCCGTGCGACGCTCGCGATTCTGCCCCTGGCGGGTTTACTCGGCGTGTTGGGATGGGCGACGACGCTGCCCAGCGAATGGAAGGTCGAAGTCTCGATCGAGGTGCCCAGCGACGTTCATAGGACGTTCGCGGCGCTCCAGGACTTGTCGACCTGGAAACACTGGAACACCGACGTGAAGGCGACTGGTGCGCAACCCCAATTCCCCGCTGGCACGACCGGGCGCAACGCGATCGCCGAGGTCCACGCCGGCGGTGAGGCGGTCCTGCGCGTGCTGCTCGAGGGCGTCGAAGAAGGCAGCAGCGTCAGCTACTTCATGTGGAAGAGCAGCGACACGATCCCGCGCACAGGCAAGCTGACACTGTTGGCACAAGGCACCAAGACAAAGATCACCTGGATCGAGTCCAGCTCCGTACCCGACGACGTCTTCGGCATCCTTGAGCGTGTCGCCCTCGACAGCCGCGCCAAGGAAGTCAGCGAGTCCGCAAAACGCTCCCTGGCCGCGTTCGGTGACTACATGGCCGGAGCAGGCCGCACGCGCAAAGCGCCGCCCAAAAAGAAAGCCGCTGAGCCTGCCAAGGAAGCGCCTGCGGCTCCAGAAGCGAAGCCTGCGCCGAAAAAATAGACTGCCGGGTCGCTACTAGAAATCGAACAGGACGAATTGGCGAGAGGCAGGATCCCAGCCGGCGTTGCGGCCGTGGTTGAAGTCGAGCCCAACCTCGCGGAACAGGCCGTCGGGCGCCGGGTTGCCGAGCGCGCGGCCGAAGTTGCGTCGCGTAAAACGAATCACATCAGCGGCGCTGTCCCTGTACATCCATTCAAGCGCGGCCACCCGGTCGTTGAAGTCGTCGGGGATCGCGAACGAGCGCCGCAGGGTCACGCAGAACCCGGCAACGGTTGGTAGCCCGGCGAAGCGGCGGCAGGATTGGAAGAAGGCGTCGACCTTGATGACCTCGGGTCCGATGCGACTCAGCTTGCTGTATTGGTCGAAGAACTCGTTGATTTCGCTGGCGCTGACGACCCGATTGGCGCCGGCCTCGACATTGGCCTGCTTGCGCAGCTCACTGGCCGGGTTGGCCGCTTGGGCCAACAAGCCGTCGACCGTCGGGTTGGACGGGAACGCGATCAACACCTGTTCGACGGCGCCGTCGCTCAACAGGCTGGCGTTGGTGAATCCGGCGGCGCGAGCGAGGCGTCTGCTCGGTTTGGAGGCTGTGCCGGACGGCGTGGGGAGCGCTTTTCCGTCGATCTTGAACGGCACCGGCTGGCCCGATTTGTCGACCCACGCAGTCCAAGACGTGACGTTGCGCGCGACCTCGGCGATGGCGAGATCCCGTTTGAGCTCCGTCGCGGCGTCGACGGCATAGCGGATTCGTTTCCAGCCCGCGAACGTCGGGGTCATCTTGCGGATCTTCACCACCAGGCAATCGTTGGCGCGCCGGCAGACGCGATAGGCGACGGAAAACCCGCCCGCACCGAGTCGTTTGACGGTCGAATCCGCCCCGTAGCGGGCGCGCAACCACTCCTTGACCTCCGCCTTGCCCTCTTCGGTGAGCCCACCGTCTTCATGGGATTGGAATTCCCGAAAATCCACCGTCTTGAGCTTGGGGTAGAGGCGCGCGAGATCGACGGCGAAGCGGCCTGCCTCTGCGTTTGGCCCGGGCGTGTACCGGTAGTTGGCGGGACGCTTGGAACGCGTCTTGTTGATCTTGTCGCCGGTGAAATACGCGTCGTGACGATGGCCTGCGGGCCATGGCGTGCCCTTGGCGTCGACGACGGGCCACCACAACGTGGGGAGTTTGCGATTCTTGTTGTAGACGGGCGCGACCTTGCTGCTCGGATCATAGCCGACGCAGCAGGTGCCGAGATCGACGACCGGGCTGCGACCGTCGAACTTGCCGGTGTGGTGGGCCTTGACGTTGCTTGCGCCACACCCCAGCCCGAACAGGACGACCAATGCCACGATCGCGTGCGCAATCGACCGCCCCACACGTTCACGTCGCCGTGATTGTCGCGCCACCGCTGACCTCCTGCATTGGCAGTCGAGCCGCAATGTAAACGGGGGTTGGGACGAGAACCAGCCCTGTCCGTATTTCCGCGGGCTTTGCAGCTCGTCGCGGTGACTCCCGCCGTGGAATCGGCGACAATCGGCCCATCGTGAACGGAACGCCGGCCAGCAGCACTGTGATTGGAACCATTGCGGCCTTCGTTGGCGCGATCCTCATCGCGGGATGCGGCGGCACGGTCCTGCTGAATCCAACCAGGTCGACGGCCAATGATCCCGGCGGTCTACAGGACACGCGGTTGCCCGCCGCGGCTCGCATCGTCGCGATCGGAGACGTACACGGCGATCTTCTGAGTCTGCGCCGCGTGCTGCGGATGACCGGCGTGGTCGATAGGCGCGACAAGTGGATCGGCGGCAAGGCGGTGCTGGTGCAGGTCGGAGACATCCTCGACCGGGGTGAAGACGAGCGCGCGATCCTCGAGCTCATGCGGCGACTCCGCGGGGAGGCCGCTGCTGTCGGTGGCCGCGTGATCACGCTGATCGGCAACCATGAAGTCATGAACGCGGTCGGCGATTTCCGCTACGTCACGCCCGGCGGTTTCAGCGACTTTGATTCCACCCCCGGTTTGGAGCACGCGGCACCCAAGGCCGAGCTGCCGGCGTTCGATGCGGCGCGCAAAGCTGCATTCAGTCCCGGCGGACTCTGGGCTCGCCGGATCGCGCGGTTTGGGGTTGTCGCGGTCGTTGGCAACACGCTCTTCGTCCACGGAGGGTTGCTGCCCAAGTACGCGCGGTACGGCCTCAATCGAATCAATCGCGAGACGCGCATGTGGTTGCTCGGGGATCGCAGGATGCCGCGGTGGGTCAATCGCGCCGACAGCCCATTATGGCTGCGTAAATTCGCCGAGAAGGACAACCCGGATATGTGCGAGACGCTGGCAGAGACGCTGGAATTGACCGGGGTCAAGCGCATGGTTGTCGCCCACACCGTCCAGCCCAACGGCCCGACCCAGGCCTGCAGCGGCCGTGTGTGGCGTATCGACGTCGGCATGGCGCGGGCATACGGCGGGCGTTCGGCGGCGATCGAGATTCGCGGCAAGAAGGTGCGCATCATCGACAGGTTTGCGGCAGCCACCGGCGCGCCAGCGAAGTGACATCGCGCATTGGGATTAGCCCCAGCTCTGCGCCCGCGTGGCCAATTTGGCGATGCGCCTTCTGAGCCCGGTCGCGCCGCATCGATCGGCGAGGCCGGCGGCTTCCTCCAGCACCACCAGGCACTGCTCACGTCCCGCAGCAAGCAGCGCCGCACCGTGTTCGGTCATCGCGCGAACACGCTGATAGTCGCTGCCACCGGACACCGCAAAGTGCTCCGCCCGAACGGCACATTCGACCGCGTCGTCGAGATCGCCCCACAACGTCGCGACAGCAGCGCGCGACGATGCCGCCCATGCCCGGTAGTAGCGACTGGGAATTCGCTGCAGCGCAGATTCTGCCCGTTGCAGGGCTACGTGGGCGCCCTTGGGGTCACCGCGCGCGATGAACATATCGGCGAGCACGAGGTCGGCTTCGTGGCGAAACAGCAGCAGTTTGCCAGCTTGGTGCCACGATGTGACGGCGTCCTCGACGAGCCGCTGGCCTTGTTCATGCTCGCCAAGCTCGAAGCGGATTTGCCCTTCGATGTACGCGAACATCTCGCGATCCGCGCGCGCGAGGGGCACGTCGAGACGGTCGATGCGACCAAGGCCGCGGCGGATCTCCTTGAGCGCGCGTTTGAGTTCGCCCCGATGAAAGCTGTGCGTCGCGAGGATGAGGTCCATGTTGATGGCGTGGCGCGGCACGTCGACGGCCTCGGCCAGCGCGATCAGACCGCGCCGCATCCGCTCGCCTTCGTGCAGCCGACCAAGGTAGCAACGGGTCATCAGGACGCCGATTTGCGCGTCGAAATAGCGCGCCAGCTCGCCCGCGTCGTTGTGCAAACGCGCCGCCTCGTCGTAGGCGCGTGCGGCGGCGGGCATATCCCCGAAGTACGAGCACGCGAGCAGGCCAACAGCGGTCAAGGCGGCTCCTCGCGCCGCGATGTTGTCGGTGGACAAGGCGTCGGTCAGGCGGGCGTACATCCGGGCCACGACCGCTTCATCGGCGCGTTGGGCGGCGGCGTACGCGCGTTCGACCCAGACATCGATCCGCAGGGTGTCATCTTCGACGTCGGCGACCAGCGTCTCCGCTTCGGCCAGGCGCTCGTATGCCCCGTCAATGTCCAGCGCATAACGACGCAACCGCGCCCGCAACAGGCAAAGACGGCCACGCAGCTCTGCGTCGTCGGCCGGCGCCCGCACCTGGGCGAGATCGGCAACCTCTTGGGCACGGTCGGCTTTCTGCAGCTCTGTCAGGGCACGTGCTTGCACGTAGAGAAGCCTCGCTGCCGTGGGGGTGTCGGGTTGTGCCTTCAGGCCGCGGTCGCAGGTTTCGCCGGCCTCGTCGCAGTCGCCGCGAGACAGTTGGACCTCGGCAAGGGCGCAGAGCGCCGACGCCAGTGTTCGTGTTGACCCCGAATCGACGGCAAGGGTGACCGCGCGTTCGAGATCCCGCCGCGCTTCGTCGAGCGAGCCGACGGCCATCGCGTAGCGCCCTGCCCTCATCCTCCAGGTCAGCGCTTCGGTCTTGTCGCCTGCCGCGTCGTAGTGCCCGGCAATCGCGCCGAACCAGGGGTTGAGCGCGTCCTCATAGCGTCGCGCCAGCGCCGTGGCGGCGGCGGTGTGAAAGGCCGCGCGATCCTTGGCCGCCAAGCTCTCGACAGCCGCGTTTTTCACGATTCGGTGACGGAAAGACAGCCGATCATGACGCCGATCGCGCGGGTCCGAGGTGCAAACAAGCAGCCCGCGCGCAACGAGCCGGGCCACGTGCGGAGCGGTCGATAGCACAGCCCTGTCACGAATCTGGAGCGTGCGTTGCCCGCCATCGAGGGTCCGGTCGAGGACCTGGCGCTCGACCACATCGCCAATAAGCGCGCAGGCTGCCAGGACCAGCCGGGTGTCGGCCCCAAGGCAAGCAACGCGCTCGGCCACGACACCTTCAACACTGTCCGGCACATCCCCGGGGTCAAAGTCGCCGCGCGCCGCCCAACCGTTCGTCGCTGGAATCACAGCGCCGCGGTCGATCATCAGGGACGCCACCTGCTCGGCCATAAACGGGTTGCCCGACGCCAACTCGGCGATGCTCTTCGCAAGGCGGCGCGCCACGCCGTCACCGAGCAAACCGATGACCAGCGATCGTGTGTCAACGAGGTCGAGAGGCTCGATATCGACCCGCTCGAGCTGCAGTCGGGACCGCCACCTGCCGGCAATGGCAGCCCCTTTTCGCCGTATCATGAGCGCTAGCAAACCGCGGGTGCCGGTCATCGAGCTGAACACGGCCGCGCCGATCCGCGCGGACACATCATCGACCCATTGCACGTCATCGAGCACGACGACGACGGGACCGGTCCCGGCTTGGGACACGGCAGTCAGCAGTCCGCACAAGCCGCTTTGGACGCTCATCATCACGGATTCGGCGCTCTCCGACTGGCCGGCGTCCCCGCTGAGCAGCTGTTCGATTCCGCGCCGCGCTTGCACGAGACGCCGCAATACCGCGCCGTCAGTGCACCAGTCCGACAGCGCGTCGACGAGGTCTGACTCGTCATCGCCCCCCGCCGCCCGTCGCAGACCCTCTGCCATCGCGCGGAACAGGCCCAGGGGCTGCCGGTCGACCTCCTCGCAACGCCCGCGCAGGACCAATCTCGGCTCCAGGCCGGCTCGCACGAGGTCTTGGATGGCCCGCTCGGCGAACGCGGACTTCCCAGCGCCGGGATCGCCAACGATTTCGACCGCCACAGCGACTTTTCGCCGCTGCGCGTCCCGTGCGGCGCGCTTGACCACATCGAGCTCAGCGCGGCGACCGATAAACGTCTGGCGCAGGCGCGGGTCGTCGGTGGCTACCACAGCCATCTCCACGCCATCTCCGCCGCCAGCCCGTCCGAGAGGGTCCCGAACCCGCCCAACGGCCGCCGATAGCGAACCCGCAGACCCACGCGTTGCGCGAACGCGAGCGTCGCCCAGCCTTGCGGAACAAGCTCGTCGCGCATGCCCAGGTTGGCCGCGGTTATCCAGCGCCACGACCACGCCGCGCCGGCGCCGAGCTCGAGCTGTACGTAAGGCACGACCGAGTTGGGGACAGCGACGCGCAACGGCGACACCTCCAAGCCTGCATATCCCGCGAAGTCGTGGCGGTCCTGGCTGGGCGCGAGGGCGAAATCGAGCCCAGCGACGAGCCGCAGACCGCGCTGGACACCAGCGAAAGGCGTGTGAGCAGCGTCCAGCCGAAGCGTCGTCGCGGCGCCCATGATGCCGGTGTCCAGGCGGAGCGCCGTTACGTAGGGCCTGAATACGATGCCATTGGCGAGCCAGCGACCGCCCAGTTCGAGCAAGACGCGGTCGAGCGTGTCCGGTTGGCGGTGGCCGAGTCGGAACATCTCGCGCTCCAACAGGTCGCGCAGACGGCCGTACAAGTCGTCCTTCTGCAGCACGTCTCCGTCCGCGAAATCGAACCACCGAAAACCCTCGCTCGCCAATGTCGCGAAGAAGAAATCGGTCGCCTCTGACGAGGTCATGCAACCCGCTTTTCGCACCCGGCATAGCTTCTTGCGAAGCGCGTTGGACGCCTCGTAAATCGCCTGGAGTTGGCGCAGTCGCCGCCCGCGTTCATCGTCCACCGATGCCGCTCCGAGCAACCTTTCGCACGCGCCCAGCGCCGGCCGCTCGCCGTCAAAGGCCTCGGCATCGTCGCTATCGTTGGAATCGTTGGCATCGTCGGCTTCATCGGCATCGGTTTCGGCGCGGCGAGCTTCGCGAAGGCACGTGAACTCCTCGCTCTGGATCGCCGGAAGCCGCCCGGATTTGTGCAGCAATCGGAAGGCGAGGTCGGTCCGATGAAGGTGCGCCCAGGCGTCGAGCATCCCGAAGTAGAAGTCGGCCTCGCGAAACGAGCGCTCAAAAAAGCCCGAGAAGTTGGCGAAGTGCTGCGCGGCGACCGGCGTGGTCCGCAGCGGGATCTCGATATGCCCTCGCAGCTGCCCGGACTTGGCGTAGTGTTCAATGAAGTCGCGCACCTGCAGTGAATCCACATAGAGCGCGGCCATCGACGCAAGATCGCCGAGCAAGCTCTTGGCGCGGCCACCATCGGGCTCGGGGGCGTAGATCCACTCGGTTGCGTCCGGGTCGATAAACAACAACGGCGGCTGGGTCTTTCGCGGGCGCTGATCCCACGTGTCCAACCGCGCGACAACCGACACTGGCGCGTTGTCCATCATCCCGCCGTCGCGCATCCACGCCTTGCGATTGGCGCCGCCGACCTGCATGTGAACGGCGCGTGGCGGAAATGCGATGGGAAACGCCGCGCTCGCTGCCAAGAGGTTGAACACCGATTTGACCCTGGGGTTGCCGTCATCGAGCAGCGGGTGGAAGGCGCCGGACATGCTCTTGGGCGGCACGATGGCGGCGAAACCCGGCCGCTTACCGCTGCCGCACGTCATCCGCACATACAGGTGTTCGTAGGCGCGAGGCATGAACATCGACGGACCGTGGGTCGCCTTCACTTCGACCTGGCGCGGCTGCGTGTGGGTAACCGGCAACCCGATTTCGGCCCGGCAGGGAGATGAGAGCCACGGCATCTTGGGCCACGCCCGCTCGAGCAAATCGAGCTTGTCCTTGATGGCGCCCTCTCGAAAAAGCACGTTCGCCGCCCGCGTTTCCGCCGCATCGGGGCCGGGCAGGAGCTCGCCGAAGCCGATGGTCGTCCAGATCCGCCAAAACCATGACTGTCGCGGGTCGAGTACGGGTCGCTGACACGATCCGATGGCTGACAGGAACGCGTTGATCGAGCCAGCTGAAGCCCCCGACGCACGCACCGGCCGGGCCTCCTGCGCTGAACGCAGACGTTGCGAGGCGCGTCCGCAATAGCGCGCGGTCAGGGAGCCGCGGAGCTCGACAGCCACTTTCTTGCGGTACTCGGTGTAGAAGTAGAGAAACCCGGCCATGTACGACCCGAGGCTCACGCCGCCGCTGACCGTCAACAACGGGGGGTCGAGCGTGCGCTGCACGAGCCGGTCGCACGCCCGGGCAACGTCGGCATTGGCGCGCGCAAAGAACGCATCAACCGCGTCCGCGAACGGTCCGATTCGGGCCGCATATCCAGCGGCGAGACGCTTGGTCGCGTCGCTGACAGTGAGCTTCTTGCCGACAGTGAGCTTCTTGCCGACAGTGAGCTTCTTGCCGACAGTGAGCTTCTTGCCGACAGTGAGCTTCTTGCCGACAGGCGCGGCGCCTCGGAGACGTTTGCAGAACGCGAAATCGGCGGGTCCGGATCGCTTGCGAACGGCTTGCCACGCGTGCAGGAGTTTGCCGGCGTCGTAGCGGGCAATGGCTTTTTCCCGCAGCCGCGTCGTCTCCGGGAACATGTCGCGCGGCAGCAGGTCTTCGAGCACGCCCCCGCCGATTTCAACCACCAGGCTGTCCGCCGCGTCGTACGCGCATGCAGCCGTTGCGCCGACCAGGCCGCGTCCTCCTTCGGCCCGCAAGTCGGCAGGTGGCGCCGGGTTCATCACCAGGTCTCCGCTCGCCAGCCCACGCAGTGCCTTGCGGTACGCCTTGAGCTCCGCCACGAGCGCGGCGATGCGGTCCACGGTCGAGTCGATGCCCCCGAGTTGTTCGATCTTGGGACCCGCCACGCTCTCGGCTTCGGCGAATGGCGACGTTTGTGCTTGCTGCCCTGCCCGGTTCTGCCCTGCCCGGTTCTGCCCTGCCCGGTTCTGCGCCGGCCGGTTCTGCGCCGCCCGGTTCTGCTTTGCCGGGTTCAGCTTTGCCGGGTTCAGCTTTGCCCCCTTCTGCTTTGCCCGGTTCTGCGCGGCCGGGTTCTGCCCGACCGCAGGTGTCGTGATCACGCTGACAAGCGCGACGCACGACACGAACAACCGCCCCCATCTGCGCGACCAAGCGATGCTGGTGCCCATCCCGCTCACATCGGTCCCCCGCCGAGCAGTCGCAAGATGGCGTCCGGCGGCAAACACGTGTCGATGCGATGGAGGCCGAGCTTGTCGACGTTGAGCTGCACGAGCACCGTTGCGGCGAGGATCGCGGCGCCCAGCACGCCGCTGATGATGTACCAGGCGCGCATGCCGCCGCTGAGCCCGACGTCGATCGATTCCATGTCGGTCGTGCCGATCGATTTCACGGTTCCATCGAGGTAGATCAGCTTGGCGGGGACCCCGGCGTCGCGCGCGAGCGGTGCGGCGAGTTGAGCAGCGCGCGCGAGGTCGCCGCCGCCGTGAGCCAGGAACACATCTCCACCCTCGAACGGTCGCACCACGATGGCGTACACGGTGTAGCGCTGCGAGACCCCGTTGCGTTGGCGGTAGCGCTCTTCGGCCTTGGCGGCGATGAACTCGATGGCGTCCGCCTGCCACACTTTGCGCAAGAAGAGCATCGGCCAACGCGTGCGGACGAGCCGACCTTCCGTTGCGACGGTTCGGATGCCACCGGTGCCGGTCATCCACAGCCCGATCAGCCCGAGCGCGACGCATCCCCAGGCGGTCCAGCCCAGATCCATACACAGCCCCCGCAACGCGAAACGATGAGGCAGCGCGTCCGTCCAGTGCCCGTACGGGAAACGCAGCAGCGAAAACAGGTACACGGCGACCGGCAGGCCCAAGAGGAAGAAGGGTCCCGCCGGTTGCTCCGAAGTCTCAAGATAGGCCGAGCGGCCCGGTGCGATTGCCATGCCGGGAGTTTGGATCAGAACGCCGCAGGGGACCACGTCCGAGGGGTTGAGGCTCTTCCCCGCATCTGCCGTCGTCAAAGTCCGGCGAGGCTCGGAGGCTTGGGGAGCGCGAAATTCGATCCGGACGCCCGATTTGTTTCGTTTTCCGTCAGCAATGTCGACGCGACCTCGACCTTCTCACTGCGTGTCCCGGCCCGGCCGATCGTGCAGCGCGCCACCTCGACGCGCGCGATGCGTCCATTCTTGACATCTTGGGTGACCAATCCCGCGCGGCTGTGATCGTGGAGCAGCGAATCGATCACCCGCAGGTTTTTCACCCGATGGGCAACGATCCCGTCCGACATCTTCACCGCGATGTGCCTGCTGGATCCGCCGCCGGACTCGATCAGCATCGTCTCGGCAGCGGTATGGCCGACAACGCTGTCGACAATGTGCGCGCTTGCGTCGGTGACGGTGATCCCGGCCGATCGGTTGCGGCGAAAAACGCTGGCGATGATGGCCGCAACGGCGGTGCCACGGTTGACCGACAGCCCTGTTCCGTAGCGGAAATCGCCCGTTTTTGCGGCCAACGTGCCCGTGACCTGCGTACCGACGATCGCGACGGGGTCTTTGGCCTCTTGCACGGCGACGCCAACGAATCGATTGCCGTGAACGCGGCAGCCCGTAAGGGTGATCGCCGTGTCTTTGACGGTCATGATCCCCGCGCCCCCGATGAGCTTGGTTGGATCGGCTCGGGTGCCATCGACGAGTACGCCCGCAAGGTCGAGCCGCGAATTCTTGTCGAGCACGCTCGCGCCCGCGACGTGGTTGCCCGAGATGCGTCCGCCCGCGACGATCGCCCGCGCTCCAAGGGCCACGACCATGCCCTGCCCGGTGGGTTTTTGCGGCGAGGTGCTCGCCGTGCCGTCGATGAGCAAGTCCTCGGCGCGCAATGACGTCCCCACGTTGATGACCATGACGCCGGCGCCCCGGTTGTCCGAAAACCGTGCGCGGCGCAGCCTGACCTGGGCCGTGTCGCCGAACAGCGCACCGTAGCCCTGCCCGCCGGTCGCCTTGGTCGGTCGTGTGCCGTCGATGAGGACATCTTCCAGCTCGGCCGCAGCGTTCTTGCCGGCCACGATAAGGCCGCTCGCGCGTGTGTCCGTCACCCGCAACCCGCGGCCATGAATAGCCCCGGCGTTGACCGCGTAGATGCCGACGCCGCCTGATCCAGTGGCAAGCTCCGCGCGGATGTGGTCGACGACAACCCCGTCCAGGTGAACCTGGGTGTCTTCCGCTTCGGATCGGATCCCCGCCGCGTAGCCGTCGCTGATCCGCACCGACCGCAAGTTGATGCGCGCCTTCGTGGTCGCCGCGATGCCCTCGCCGCGGATGCTGTTGCCGATTTGCGGCAGCGTGCCGTCGATGATCACCCCGTTGACATCGACCAGGGTGCCGAGTCCGTCGACGTCGAGACCCGCGCCGAGGTTGCGGTGCATCCGCACACCGTCGAGCTGAACGTGGCACCCGCCAAAAACGAGCATGCCAAAGCCGTAGTTCCAGGTGAGCTCTTGTTGGCGCGTGTTGTCGATGACCACACCGCGTAGGTTGACGAACGCCTCCTGCCGGGCCGCCACGCCGGCGTCGCGATTGCTCGAAGAGCGGCTTGATCGAAGCTCCACGCGCGCCTTTTCAGCGACGACGAGACCGTAACCCAGCATCCCCAACCCGCCGTCTCCATCCGTGCCATCGATGAGCACGTGGTCGCCGATCAGCACGGCGTTGTCGCCGATGACCTCGACGCCGTACCTGCGATTTTTGTGCACCCGAACCCGCCGCAGGGACGCGTGCCCGTCCGAGTTGACGCGGATGCCCTGCCCGGTGTTGTGCGTGACCTTCGTGTGTTCGACGATGGTGTCTTGCATCGCGAGCCGCCCGCCCCCAGCGACGGCGACGCCGACGTCTGTGGCTTGGTGCACGAGGACGTGGCGGACGCTGACGGTTGCGCCGTACCTGATGCGCAGCCCGACACCATCGCCGGTTATCGTCAGCCCGGACACAACCACATCGCCATCGGTCGGGGTCGCCTCGACGGCGAGAACGGCCGCCGTGGACTTGCCCGACAGCGTCACTTTTGCGGCGCATCGCCCACGGATCGAAACGGCCTTGTTGACCGCGAACGGGCCGACGTAGACACCCGCGTCGACGGCGATCACCCCGCCGGCCTTCACCTTCTTGAGAGCGACGGCCAGCGATTGCACAGGCTTGCCCGATGAACCGTCACCGCCGCTCTTGGCGTCGGCGCGGACGAAAACCGTGTCGGACGGCAGCTTCACGCCCGACCAGGGCTTGTCGGTGCAGGACTTCGGGTCGGGGATGCACGGCGTGGCCAGGTGCGGCTTGTAGGGAGCCTTCGGATCGGCCACGAAACCCGGCGGGCAGTCCCAGGTCACGCCGACGTCCATGCAGCCTTTCGCCGAACCTGCAGCCGGCATCCTGCCCGCGCCACAAGGCCCCTCTTCCTCGGCGCAGATGACCGTCTTGTTCCCGTCGCGGCAAAACGCCGTCGCGCTGAGTTTGGGTAGCTCGATCAGCGGCGGAACCCCCGCTGGTGTCGATTCAAGCAGCTTGGGTAGCCCTGAAACCTGCAATTTCGCGTGTTTTGCTCGGTTCACTGCCGAATTTGCTTGCAATCCTGCGGGTCGGCAGGCCCCCGCGGCGTTTGGTTTCCACTCTCCAGCGGGACAACCTTCTGCCTCAGCGGCAGACGTCGGCGTGCATGCCCGACCGGCAGCGACGCAATCAGCCCCCGATGTACATGGTTTTCCGCTTAGCGTGACCCAATCCGGACACCACGTTGGCACACACGCATCGGGCTTGCCGGGCAGCGCGGCGCGGCAGCTCGGCGGACCGACTTCGAGACAGCCGTCCGTGTCGAAGTCGTAAAAATGGCCCGTTGGGCAACAACCACCGGACTCACGCCGCGCGACCTTCGGACAGTCCATGGCGGCGTCGTTGTCCGCCACGTCCTGTCCCGCTGCCGCATCCTGATCATCATGTCCACTCGACTCATCGCTGCACCCGCACGCCAGCCAGCCAATGGCCACCAGGCAAACAAATGCAGCGGCGGATTTCGTCGCTCGATGAGCGGCTAAACGGCCGTCGCGGAGGTTCGCGGGGCGCTCGTCGGGGGCAAGCCTGGGCACGGCGATGTTTCAACTCTCTGTGAGGATGTATGTGCCGGTGACGGTTTGGAGCGACTCCGGTGTCCAACAGAATACCCGGGGCTTGCTACAATGGCTCCCGCCCGCCGGAGCTCTCCCGTGAAAACCACCCATGTCTGCATCGCCGTCGCGGCGTTGATCGCCGTCAGCTCTGCGCCTGATCGCGCGTATGCGGGCACGGCTGCGGACGCGGGCGGAGGGCCTGACCTGATCGACGCGACGATTCAACTCGCGCTGCCTGCCGCGATGCCGGTTGGCCAAGCGGCGGGGCTAAGCTTCGGATGGCACTCCGGCGACCGATTCGAATACGGGGTGCGACTTGGCGCCGGTTGGGCCAGCGAATCGAACCTGAACTGGGCGGTTGACCACACGGAGCTGCGTGCTCGCCTCGGCGTCGGGTTTCGGCAACGGGTTGGTCGAGGCCTCGTGATCGCTCGTCTGCTCGGTGGCGCTACCGCCCTGTTCGAATCGAGGGCCCGCCACCAGGCCCAACGGCTCGGCGATAGTGCCGGTGAACTATCGACGTCGGCCTTCGCCGTACTCCCCGCCGCCAACGCTGAATTCGGCGTCGCCCTGCCGGTCGCGGAAGGCTGGGGCATGACGCTGATGGCCGGCCCAACCGCCCACTGGATGACCCCGGATGGCACGCGATTGGGCTTCACCGCCCGCCTTGGCGTGCAAGCATTTCTCGGAGATTCGCCATGACCGTTCACACGATCACTGCCACCAGCGATTCGCGCTGCAGACCCGCACCCTCACGTGCGATGGTCTGGCGCAGAACCGTGATCGTGGCCGGCCTTATCGGCGCGATGTTGGCGTCCGCGGGGTGCGACGAGGGCATCAAGGCGCTCGAAGAAAAGAGCGAGCCGTTGTGGACGATCCCAATCAAGGTCACCGGCGACATCAGCAAGATGCTCCCCAAGAAGATGAAGGCGGAGGACGTCAATCTGCGCGTCGGCCTGGTGTGGGCGGGCGTGCCCAATCCTCCCCGTTTTTGCATCGAAGCCATGATGGGGCTCGCCAAGGAAGCGTCGGCAACAGCGGTCGCAGAGAAAGGGTGTCGCGACATCTTCGGGTTCGTGCCCAGTCTCATCCAGGCTTCGGCCCCGATCGGCAAGGACGGAACGGCGCTGCTGGAGATCGAGCATCTGCCCACCGCCGAAGTGCTGGTTGGGACGCCGGAAGGCCGCGTCGCTTACGGCAGCCTCGTTATCTACGACGACCGCGACAACGACAGGGCGCTCAAGCTTCGGCGCGGCAACCACACGTTCACGTGTCGCGAACAGCATGGGCCCGGCAACCGCGGCAAGAGCTCGTGCGGGCCCGAATTCGAGGAGGGCGACGGCAAGGGCAAGGTGGCCCGGACCGAGGGCGGCGAGGGCTCCAGCGGCGGCCAGGCGACTCCTCCGGCGGGCGGTTCGTCGAGCTCATCGAGCGGCGACAAGGGAGGAAACAGCGGCAACAATGGCGAAGGCAACGGGGGCGACGGAGGCGACGGCAAGAAGAACAACAAGAAGGATCGCAAGGAGGACTGGATCTGGGGCGCTTCTTGGACGTCGATGATTCAGCCGCATGTTCGCGTCGCGTTCCGAGAGGGGTCGTTCGACGTCGCCTCGCTGTTCTACCCAACTGTCGGTTGTGACCCGCCGCCGCAAGGATTCTCGCTGATCGATGTCAGCGGCCTGCCCACGGCGTCGAGCTGCGAAGTTCGCGACAAGGACGCCGGTCCGGTGACGATCGCGCTCGAAGCTACCGAGACAGTCAGCGATGTCGCGTGCACCAACGACAACTTCCACTTCCACGATTCGCGCCGCAAACCTGACACCAGCCAGCCGTGGGTGTGCACGGCGGGCAACCGAGCCTTGATCGCCGCCAACACCCCGAGCCTGTGCAAGGGTCTGTCGGCCGTATCGATCGTTGGATGCCGCAGCACCGCCGCCTGCAAGGAGCCCGACTGGGACTTCACGAAGACGCCGCCCACCTGGTGGCCATGCGGCGAAATCACCGAGCTCGAGGACGAAAAGAATGGCAAAGGTGACTCCAAATCCGGCGGTTCAAAAAACTGACGGATGACGATTAGCCCGTGCACCACCCATGCGTTCGCAAGTCGCCCCGCTGCCAAGCGGGTGAGGTGGACCTTTGCGTCTTCGCTTGCAGTCGTGGCGCTGGCATGGGCGCCGGCGACCGTCAGCGCACAAGCCACCGTCGAGCTGTCCAGGGGCACCACGGCCACCACCGACGTGGAGATGCAGGAGCCCAAGAAGGCGGAGCAAGACGACGAGTTCGAGCCCCCTTTCCGCCTCTCACTGCCGACTATCGCGGATGTCGAGGCCTGGGCGAAAAAGGGTTTCCGACTGCAGCTCGGTTACTCCATGGGCGAGATCTGGGGGCTTGATGGCGCGCCGTCCGGCTCGTATCACGGCGCCAACGTGCGCGCGGGGGCTCGGCTCGACGCGGACTGGGCCATCATGATCGGCCTGTCGTACAACGCCGTCGCCGACGCGATCGGTGAGCCCCAGTCGACCGGCAACCTGCTTGGTCTGCGCTTTCTCGGCACCGTGCAACCGGAGCTCTACCTGACCGAGCGCTGGACGGTCGCCATTGGGGCCGGATTTGGCGGCATCGTCGAGGGGTTTGGCGTCCGCGAGGACAAGCGCGCCGACCTCAGTGGCAGCATCGTGGCCCCGTACACGCACCCCGATAACACCGCGTTGCTTCCGCGCTGCGAAGGCGTTGGCGGCAGCGCCCTGCTCCGTTCCAGCTACTTCTTCGTGCTCGGTCCGCTTTCATCCATCGGCCTGACCGCGCAAGTCGACGCGACCTGGACCGCCTGCGAGCAGAAGCTTGGCCGCACCGAACCCGACACCGCTCGGCCCATCTTCCGGCGCCAGTACTGGGCCCACGTCGGCGCCCACGCTGGCCTCATGGTGGGGTGGCGATGACCTCGCGAAATTCGTTCGCGATGGCGACATTTCGGTCATTCGGGCGGGCGAGGTTTGGGTCATTCGCGACGGCGACAGCTGCCCTGGTGGCGCTGTGCCTGGTGACGTCGACGGGCTCGGCGCAGGCTCGGGCGGGTGCTGGGGTTGAAGGGCTCGAGCCGCCGCAGCTGGTGACCAAGACCACGGTCGTCTATCCCAGGGGCGCGCCCAAACACGAAGGCCCCATCACGGTCCGCGTCAAGCTCCGTGTGGCGCCCACCGGCAAGGTCGTCAAAGCCGAGGTCCTCAACAAGGCCCACCCGACGTTCGAAAAAGCCGTCCTCACCGCGGTCACCGGCTTTGGTTTCCGTCCAGCGCGCTACAAGGGCAGAGCCGTCACCGTCGAAATCGCCTACGCGCACACCTTCCTGCCGCCGCCCAAGCCGGTCATCGTCAGCAAGCGCCGCGGCCCGCCCCGCAACTGCATCCTCAAAGGTCGGCTGCGCGAAAAAGGGACGCGTGTGCCCGTGCAACGCGTCACCATCTCGGCCGTGGTCGCCGGTCGCCGGTTCACGACATTGTCCAACGAGAAAGGCCGATTCAAGCTGCGGATCCCGCGCGGAAAAGTGCGCGTGACCATCCATGGCAACGGCTACCTCGACTTTCTGCAGAACGAAAAGCTCGAAGATTCGCAGATTCTCAAGGTCGCCTACCTCGTCGAACGCGAGCACTACGACCCGTACCAGATCGTCGTTCATGGTCAGCAGCGCCGAACCGAGGTCTCACGCGTCACGCTCAAGGGCCGCGAGATGACGCACGTACCCGGCACTTTTGGCGACCCTTTCCGCGTCATCCAGACGTTGCCTGGCGTGGCGTCTGTGATGTCGCTCTTGCCCTTCCCCATCGTCCGCGGCGCGAGCCCGGGCAGCACGGGCTTTCTCATCGATCGCGTGCGCGTTCCGCTGCTCTTCCACCTGCTCGCAGGGCCGTCCGTGATCCATCCCGATTTCCTCGACGAGGTGCGTTTTCACGCCGGCGGATTCCCCGTCCAATACGGCGGCTACACGGCGGGAATCGTCGACGGGCGCACACGCCGCGCACAGCGGGACGAGAAGCTGCTCGACGTCAACATCAACATGCTCCAGTCCGGCCTGCTGGTGCGCCACCCGGTCGCGGACACCGGCATCACGGCCACCGCCGCAGGGCGCATCGGGTACCCCGGCGTGATCATGAGCCTCGCCACCGACCAGGCGTCGTTGAGCTACTGGGACTACCAGCTGCGTCTGGACGGCGATACGGGCGGCCACGGCTGGTCCATCTTCGCGTTCGGCGCCAGCGACGAGATCAGCGCAGTGCCCGCGGATGCCGACCCCAACGACCCGGAACCGGAGCTCGAGCCGATCCTGCGCTTCACGTTCCACCGCCTCGACGCGCGTTACCTGCATCGGGTCGGCAAGCTCGAGGGCACGTATCGCTTCGTGATCGGCACCGACGACACGCTCTTTGGCGGAAACACCGGCGTCCGAACCATCGTGGGCGGCCCGATGCTGATGTGGCGCTACCCATCGTCCAAGAGCTTGGAGTTTCGTTTCGGGATCGAAGGAAGCGCCCGCGACACGCAGCAGCAATCCAGCGAAACCGATCTCGGCAACGAGCCTGATTTCAACCAGTTCACCGAGGATCTCACGCGCTTTTACGTCGCGTCTGCGTGGGTCGATTCGCTCTGGCGGCCGACCGAGGACCTGCTGGTGCGCCCCGGTGTTCGCGTCGACTGGCGCAACGACGGCAACACGTCCCAGGTATCGGCGGATCCGCGCTTGTCGTGGCGCTACAGCTTTGGTCGCGTCACACTGCCGTTCGAAGGCACCGAGACGAAGGCCCGTGACAGCGACGTCCTGTGGGTCAAGGGCGGCGTCGGCATGTATCACCAGCCGCCGCGTTTCTTCTTCCCGGTGCCCGGCCTCGACCAGATGCCGCTGAAGTACGGCTTGCTGCGGGCCATCCAATACACCCTCGGCCTGGAGACCCCGCTCGGCGCCGGAGTAAGCGTGGATACGTCCGTGTTCTACAACGACATGGATCCCGTCATCTTCGACCTGCAGGTCAACCGCGCGCTCGCCGACGTTCGCCAGAGCGGCCCCTCATTCGCACCAGGTGAGTTGCCGCCCGAGATCACCGATCCGCAGAGCCAGGCGCAGGCCGCCATCGACAAGCTGTTCGAGGGTCAACAAGGCCGCGCGTATGGCTTCGAAGTGTTGCTCCGCAAGCGTTCGCGAAACGGCCTGTACGGGTGGATTTCCTACACGCTGTCCCGCAGCGAACGCCTGCGCAACGGCGAGTGGGTCGGCTTTGATTTCGATCGCACGCACCTGTTCAACGTTGTCGCCGGCCTGCCTCTGCCCCGCAACTGGGAGATCGGCGCGCGCGTTCAATACCAGTCCGGCAAACCTGTCACGACGACGTACGGCTACAACGCCGCGCGCACCGACGGCTACATGCGATGGGACGTGCGCATCGACAAGCGCGCGGTCTGGAACAACTGGCTGCTCGATTTCTACATCGACATCAGCAACGTCACGCTTTACCCCGAGGAGGTCGCCGCCGGACAAAAAATCCGCTACGTGCTGCCAACACTCGGTTTCAAAGGCCGCTTGTAGCGGTTCGTAAGGGAGCTAACGAAATATGCAAGGACAGCTCGGAGATCCGAATTCCGTCGAAGCGCAGCTGCTCGACATGATGCTGCGAGCCGGGTCACGGTGGGTGCTCTGGTTGCTCATCGGGCTGAGCTTCGCCGCGGTCGCGGTCGCCCTGGAACGCATTGTCTTCTTCGTGTTGGAGAGGCATCGCGAGGACGCGGTCGGCAAGGCCCTCGACGCCGTCAAGTCGGGCAACCTTTCCGCCGCGAAAGAAGCGCTGCTCGGAGCCAGGAGCATGCAGGCGGCGGTCGCACGAACCTGCCTCGAACATGCCGGCGAGGGCCCCGCTGCGGTCGAGGAGTATGCGGCGGGCACGATGGACACCGAGCGGCTGCGGTACGAGCGCGGGTTGGCGTTTCTCGGAACGCTCGGCAACAACGCCCCCTTTATCGGCCTGTTCGGGACCGTGCTCGGCATCATCCGCGCGTTTCACGACCTCTCGCTCAATACGAACGAAGGTTCCGCCGCGGTCATGGCCGGTATCGCCGAAGCGTTGGTCGCGACCGGTGTGGGACTGCTCGTCGCCCTGCCCGCGGTGGCGGCGTACAACGGTTTCGCGCGTCACGTGGAGGGCACAATCACCGGCGCTGAAGCCATCACCCACACGATTCTCGGGCGCATCAAGGGCACCGGGCCGCTCGCACTCGACGGTCCAAGCGACGGCCCGAGCGCTTCGACCGGCGAGACGGCAAGCGCCGAAGGAGCGAGCTGATGGGCGGCGGAAGTACGCGGCGTGGCGGCCTGATCTCCGACATCAACGTCACGCCCCTCGTGGACATCATGTTGGTGTTGCTGATCATCTTCATGCTCACGGCCAACCTCATCAACAAGAAGGCGATCGAGGTCGACCTGCCCAAGGCGTCCCAGGCCAGCACGCCGGAGCCTTCCACGCTCGGGGTGACGCTGACCAAAGA
>Ga0114933_10000668_pt1 | contig 40779 bp, 40 predicted proteins | sample 4SBtaG_FD_89691 | JGI IMG/M metagenome (GOLD analysis project Ga0114933, IMG submission 89691) | Deep subsurface microbial communities from Kolumbo volcano to uncover new lineages of life (NeLLi) - 4SBTROV12_W25 metaG | ecosystem: Environmental > Aquatic > Marine > Volcanic | place: Kolumbo... | reverse complement strand
TGCTTTGTGGTTGAGGCGTATCAGGTGCCTGATCGGAAGGGCCCTTTAGTACGAGAGGAACGAGGGCTCGGAGCCACTAGTTTACCAGTTGTCCGGCAGGGCAATGCTGGGTAGCCACGCTCCAGCGGATAAGAGCTGAAAGCATCTAAGCTCGAAGTCGTCCGAAAGACGAGGCACCTCAGGGGACTCGTAAAAGACGAGATTGATAGACAGCGGGTGTAAGGACCGAGGTTCGCCGAGGTCTTCAGCCCAGCTGCACTAACCCCCCGAGCATCATATACAATATCTACAACACCAAGGCCCTTGTGGGCCTCTGTCCAAAAGAGCATATCAATTCACATTCGAAGGATGAGTTGTGCACGGCCATAGCGGAGGGGTCCTACCCGGTCCCATACCGAACCCGGAAGTCAAGCCCTCCTGCGTCGTTTCCTGTACTGTGGCGCGAAAGCCCACGGGAAAGTTCGTCGCTGTGCCACTCTCCTTCACCCCGCGAAATTTGAAAATCAATAGCCATGACCACCGGGTGAGATATGGCGATAAACACTGGAGACATTTTGGGTCACACCCAAGTCGGAGTTTACTTGTCTGTTGTGGATGATGTTCTATTCCATCCTCGCTCTCTCGATGATACTTCGATCGAGATGCTTAGACATTCTTTTGAGATGGAGATGCACCCGTTCCTAGTGGGCGGATCATCACTACTGGGCAGTCTATTGAGTGGGAACGGTAAGGGCATAGCAGTTGCCGATATCGCCACTGAGGAGGATCTCGATGAACTCACTAGTTTCTGCGATGTTGTCGTTCTAGAGAGCGGCGTTAATGCTGCAGGGAATTTGCTCGAGTGCAATGCCCATGGAGCTGTTGTGAGCCCAGTAGTCCCACAAGGAGGAGTAGAGATGATCTCCGATGTGCTAGGTGTTGATGCCATGCATTCCAAGGTTGCCGGTCACGACACCGTGGGCAGTATGCTAGTAGCAAATAGCAACGGAGTCCTTGCTCATCCTGACATCACGAGAGAGGAGGCCGAGGCAATTGAGTCAGTGATGAAAGTCCCAGTGATGGTCGGTACGGTGACATTCGGCTCCCCATTTGTCGGAGCTGGTTGCGTATCCAGCGATTCACACGCACTCGTCGGATCGGGATCAACAGGTCCTGAGTTGAATAGAATCGAAGATGCGCTTGGGCTGATTTAGAGGAATTTTTCGAACTCGATTTCCTCGTTCTTATCTACTCTGGAGGTGACTTCAGGCATCGAGTACTTGAGCCCCGTCGCGGTATTGAACAGCACCGCAGTCTCATCTCCACTAATCAGACCAGAGTCGACGGCTGACTTGTAGGCTGCAGCCGTAGCAGCTCCTTCTGGACACATCAGAAAACCATCTCTTTGGCCGACTTCTGCAACCGTTCTGAGAATTTCTTCATCACTAACCGCTATTGCAAATCCTCCTGAATCTCTCACAGCCCTGAGGATAAGAAAGTCTCCTAGTGCAGATGGAACTCTGATTCCTGAAGCCTCAGTCTCAGCGTTTTCCCAAAACTCAGCGAATTCAACTCCATCCTCCCATGCTTTCACTATCGGAGCACATCCATCAGATTGTACAGCAATCATTCTTGGCATCGGGCAATCTATCCATCCCAATTCAGTCAGTTCAGCGAAAGCCTTCCACATCCCAATCAGGCCGGTTCCACCTCCAGTAGGATAGAAGATGAGATCTGGAAGTTGCCATTCCATCTGTTCGGCCAGTTCTATCCCCATCGTCTTCTTCCCCTCAATTCGATAGGGCTCCTTCAGTGTAGATACGGGAAACCATCCGACCCTCTCAATTCCATCTGCGATTATATGTCCGCACTCGCCAATTAACCCGTTCACGAGGTATGTATCTCCGCCTTGAGCCAATGTCTCTCGCGTATTAATTTCCGGAGTGTTGTCGGGGCAGAGTACTGTTGTTGTCATGCCTGCCCGACTCGCGTATGCAGCTAGTGCGGAACCGGCATTGCCATTGGTTGGAATAGCGAGATGACTCAGTCCGAGCTCTTTTGCCATAGAAACCGCCAAGCTTAGTCCCCGAGCCTTGAATGAACCAGTAGGTAGTCGGGACTCATCTTTGACAATGATTGAACCTGAGCCTACTCCAAGGTAGTCAGCCGAAGACTCCAGCTCTATTAGTGGAGTCACTACCTCTCCCAGAGACACTCTGTTACTTGCATCCGAGACTGGGAGTAGGGGAGAATACCTCCAGAAACCCGGCTCAGGAGAGTTCTCTATATCTTCCCTACAGACCTCGGCTCCAAGACGGTCGAGATCGTAACTTACGAGTAATGGCTTGCCTGAAGCAGAGACGGTGTGGACCTCTCCAGCCTCGTATTTATCTCCAGTAAAGGAGCATTCCAGGTGACTGACATAGCAGGGCATGAAGTCACACAAGGGGGCGATTCGATGAAACTACCGGATCAAACCGATGTCGGTGCGATGTGATCATCACCCTTGTCCTCGGATTTCCTGACACGGTTCCAGACCGAGGTCATGAGTTCGTCATGATGTTCTTCGCAGTAGTGGAACCTTCGGTATGCCTCCCTGAAGGAGTACGCTTTGCTACCGGTGGCGACTAGGAATCCTTCAGGAGAGAGCCGACTGATCAACGCCCCATCGGCCTTGCATCCTGGAAAATCACAACTCGCCACGAACCACCCTCTTACTCTCTTCTATTGAACCCTGTGAATCATTCACTGGTTGCCTCTTCAGGAGTGATGATGACAAGAGGAGAGTTAGCCTCAATATTGTCTCCAGTCTCGCAGTTCAACTCAGTCACCGATCCCGAAATCGGGGCCTGTACCTCATTCTGCATCTTCATCGCTTCTAGTATCATCAAGACTGAACCCTCTTCGACATAATCACCAACGGACACATGAATCGATACGACCTTGCCGGGAATGGGAGAGGCGATAGTCCCTGATCTAATTGAACCTGAACGGGACTTTGATCCCCTCTTGGGTGCGAGCTCACGCCCCTGCTCCACTTGAATCTCAAATTCGGTTCCATCAATACTTACTCTCCAACCTTCCTCATCCTTATCCAATTCGACTTCAAAGACTTCCCCATCAACGGTGACCTTCCTTTTGATGCCCATCTATTCACCTCGTCGTACTCCTGCGCGTGCGTGCACGGAATAGATTCCTCCTTCCGATTTGTACTCTCCTATGATCCTTGGACCAAGCTTCTCCCGGGTCCCGTTGACCGGATGGTGCCAAGCTCCCTCTCTCAGAAATCTCCAGTAGAACTGCGACTACTGCAGCGGCCACCAGTCTTGGATTAGTATCTGTGTCTTTTACCATGGTAGTTCCTCACAATGGGATGTTCCCATGCTTGCGAGCAGGACGAATCTCTTCCTTATCCAAGAGCGCACCTAGTGCCCGAGTCAATACCTCTCTAGTTTGACTTGGCTGAATCACATCGTCTAGATATCCTAGAGCCGCTGCTCGGTATGGATTGGCAAAAGTCTCCTCGTAATCGTCCACCAGCCTATCTCTCTCCTGAACTGGATTACCAGAGTTTTCTATCCTCCTACGATGGATAATCTGAACCGCGCCTTCGGCCCCCATCACTGCAAGTTGTGCTGTAGGCCAAGCGATATTGTAATCTCCTCGGATGTGCTTAGATGACATTACATCGTAAGCCCCCCCATACGCCTTCCTAGTTATCACAGTCATCTTCGGGACAGTGGCTTCGGCATATGCGTACAGTAATTTGGCCCCGTGTCTGATTATTCCTCCCCATTCCTGACTAGCCCCAGGTAGGAATCCTGGGACATCTACGAAGGTAAGCAGAGGGATGTTGAACGCATCGCAAAATCGTACAAAGCGAGCCGCCTTGATTGAAGCATCTATGTCGAGACATCCCGCTAGCACACTTGGTTGGTTGCCAACAACTCCTATGGTGTGCCCACCTAGTCTGCCGAAACCAACGACAATGTTACCCGCATAGCCGGCTTGAACCTCAAGGAAAGCACCATCGTCGAGTACCTCCTCAATCACAGCGATGATGTCGTAAGGCTGACTGGGATCGGCAGGAATGAGCTCATCTAAACTCTCGCAGACTCTATCGAGAGGGTCCGAAGTCCCAGATACGGGTGGTTTCTCCAAATTGTTGGAAGGCATGAATCCGACGAGTTCTCGCACGATGGACAGAGCCTCATCATCATCCTGTGCGGTGAAATGAGTCACCCCAGACTTCGTGGCGTGAGTAGAAGCCCCTCCTAAATCCTCGAAGGAGACCTCCTCGTTAGTCACCGTCTTGATGACTTCGGGGCCGGTGATGAACATGTGAGCAGTCTTGTCGACCATCACGACGAAGTCTGTAATTGCGGGAGAATATACCGCTCCACCGGCACAAGGTCCCATAATTACTGAGATCTGAGGAATAACTCCACTCGCCCTGACATTGCGGAAGAATATCTCGGCGTACGAACCTAGGCTAGCAACACCCTCCTGTATTCTGGCACCACCACTATCGTTCAAACCAATTACAGGGGCTCCTGTCTTGAGAGCCATATCGAGAATCTTACAAATCTTCAGTCCATGCATTTCACCAAGCGAGCCGCCATATACTGTGAAGTCCTGAGCAAAGCAGTAGACTACTCTGCCTTCGATGGTACCATGCCCGCATACCACTCCATCACCAGGGATAACATTCCTGTCCATCTCAAAGTCCCTGCATCTATGCTCAACCAAGGTATCGACTTCCATGAAAGAACCATCATCTAGAAGGGACTCAATCCTCTCACGGGCTGTCATCTTCCCCTTGGCATGCTGGGCTGAGACTCTGGCCTGTCCGCCACCCCCTGCAGCCTGAGACTTCCTGCGCCGCAAATCCTCGACCCGGTCGTTATTCACACTCATAAGCACTCAAGTCAGCAGAACCCCGCCAATGAGCATTCCCTTCGGGAATGTTGCCCCAACCGCCCAATCGGTTGCTTGAAGGCTCACGCCTGTCTGCCAGCATCGTCGAAATGAAGGTCATTATCGCTAAACCGGGACTTGACGGCCATGACAGGGGTGCCAAAGTAATCGCTCGCGCGCTCAGAGATGGGGGCCATGAGGTAGTATACACCGGACTGAGGAAAACCCCAGCGGAAATAGTCCGTGCCACCATGGATGAGGATGCCGCTGCATTGGGTTTATCCACTCTTTCAGGTGCTCACGATGTGCTGATTCCAGCCATTTGCGAGGGGTTGCTCGATGAGGGTCTGAGTGAAATCTTGGTATTCGCTGGAGGCATCATACCCGCTTCTGATCGAAGTGCACTACATGATCTGGGAATCAGAGCAATCTTCGGACCGGGAACGAAAACATCGGAGATTCTCGACTTCCTCAATGAAGTGTCCTCGAGGAAGGATTCAGGGGAGCCTGTCGGTGTCGGGGAGAGTTCGCAATGGCGATGGGAGTGAATGAAGAGCAGATTCTCCGCTCGGCATTGCAAGGTAGTCGCAGAGACCTCTCACGACTACTCTCCCTAATCGAGTCCGGACACGAGATAACTATCCCTAGTCAAAAATCTTGGACACTTGGAGTCACAGGGCCTCCTGGAGTAGGTAAGTCATCTCTGATTGGAAATTTTGTCAACTATTGGTCCAGCAGAGGAGACAAGGTTGCAGTTCTCGCAGTAGACCCATCGTCGCCAAAAAGCGGAGGAGCTCTGCTAGGCGATAGGATGAGAATGACCTCTGCTGATTCCGGCGACTCCGTATTCGTCAGATCTCTAGCGACGAGAAATCATCCTGGAGGCCTATCTGCGTACATCTCTATCATGATCGATTGCTTGGCAGCCTGTGGCTGGGATAGGATAGTCATCGAGACTGTGGGCTCAGGCCAGTCAGACTATCGAATCGCTGCCTTCGCAGACAGAATACTTCTCGTCGACGGCCCGGACAGGGGTGATATCGTCCAAGCCGAGAAGGCCGGCATAATCGAGCTTGCAGACATCATTGCGGTAAATAAGTCTGATATGGAAGGTTCTGAGCAGGCGGCTGAGGCCATCCGCTCCTCGCTGTCTATGGATGAGAATCCGCCTACTGTTCACTTAGTATGCTCTCATGATGGCTCGGGCGTCGATGCGATGATGAAGGATATCGAGAACTGTATTTATGAGGCCAGATGTAGACTGAGGGCTAGAGAACGGCTGATTTCAGCTTGGGACTTCCGACTTCTAAGACACCCAGAGCTAAATCGAGTCCTCGATTTATTGGAGACCGGAAGTATAACAGTAGAAGAAGCCGTCAAATCTCTTAGTAAGTCGGAGGAATGAGCCTTGTCGGAAGAATCTCATGTTTTAGCAGATCATGTGGATCACTCTGTGGGGGGGTTCGGAGGCCATGCTTTCAGACGCTTCACTCATGTATCAATGACTGCAATCCCATTTGTATACTACCTTTACGGGCAAGATGTTGCAGACATCGTCTCACTAGAGGCCCAACAACTGGTCAGTGTCGTATGCATACTGATACTGTTTGCAGAGGCCATTCGAATCCGCTTGGGGATTGTAATCTTTGGACAAAGGGAGTATGAGGCAGACCAGATCTCAGCCCTAGCATGGGGCGGCTTGGCCGTCTCACTAGCACTATTGCTAGCACCAGGTGAAGGAGAGGGATTGGAAGCAGGAATCTATGGCATTCCTCTCATCGTAGGATTGACTCTAGTCGACCCTCTGATGGGGGAGATTAAGAGGATCAAGAAGGACCTCAAACTCGCCATTTACTTTGGCCTCTTGATGTCTTATGCAGTCTGGCTGACTTGCTACTTTTGGCTCGGGACCGACATTAGGGCGGCAATTCTCCTTGCTCCATTGACAGTATTAGGAGAGTTGCCCAAAACCAAGGACATAGATGACAATGCCACAATGATTCTATTCCCACTCGCCGGTCTGATGTTGCTGCTCCCCTTCCTTTGAGCCAACGCCCCCGTCATCTTTACAATCCGGCTTCGCTTGGACGAAGTAATGGGTGAAGAAGAATCTACAGGTAGTATCGTAGAATCATCGGTTTCGCAGTCAGGCTATGTTGTGGTTTGGACTGTGGCGTCGCTGGTTTCCTTTGCTATATTCTTCATTTATTTCTGAACGCCAAAATGATGAACCCGATTCAGGTCCATCGGTTGTGTGCGGCATCACCGGGATACTTGGGAATGCGGATGCTACTACTGCTTCATCGATGGCAGCCTGCCTAGGGCACAGGGGTCCCGACGGTAGTGGAAGGTTCCTCGAAGAGTTGACAGGAGGCTCCGTAGCTTTCGGCCACTCTCGCCTATCTATTGTTGATTTAGATGGATCATCCCAGCCGATTCACTCGGACCACGGTTCTGTTCTAATCCAGAATGGAGAGATTTACAACTATGCCGAACTGAGGGATGAACTCAGGTCTTACCCTTGGAGAACATCTGGCGATAGTGAAACAATTTTGGCTTTACATAAGCAGTATGCGGATAATCATACGGATGAAGCAGACCATAGTCAATGGATATCTAGATTGGATGGCATCTGGGGTTTCGCACTTTGGAACCATACTAGGCAGGAACTGATGCTGTGCAGAGATCCTTTGGGTGTCAAACCACTAGTTAGGGCACTTCTTCCGGACGGCACTCTGATATTTTCTTCCGAAATCAAGGCCTTGCAAGCACATCCTGAATTCTCTGCATCTCCGGACATAGAAGCTTTGGCGGTTAGACTAGCATACGAGTACCCTCTGGATATGACCACATTGTTCTCGGGCGTCACTCAAGTTGGCCCCGGTACAATCGAGACATGGACCTTGGATGAAGAAGGGCGTGCATTTCTGAAATCTGTTCAGCATCACTATACACAGTCCCGAACAACTTCGAATTGGAATCCGATTTCAGGCCCCAGATTATTACTGTCTAGCCTACAACACTCGGTCGAATCCAGAATGCTCTCAGATGTACCAATTGGAGTAGTTCTCTCAGGGGGCTTGGACTCCAGTCTGATTGCAGCACTCGCCAGAGATTACGCGCTTGATTCGGGCGGCCAAACCCCAGGTTGTTGGACAGTGGCCAGCAGTGAAGAGAATCCTGATTTCGTTGCATCCGAACTGGTTGCGGGGCATTTGGACCTCAATCACCACACCAAGGTAATCGAGGAACAGGCATTCTGGAATAGACTACCAAAGTTCGTACATGACGGCGAGGATATTGACATCACAGTTCTGTTTTGGCAACCCCTGTTTGAAGAAATGTCCAGCAAGGTAAAGGTAGGGCTGTGCGGACAAGGTGCTGACGAGTTGCATGGCGGATATCCCAGATACAAGGACTTAGCAGGGCACTCGAATATGATAGCTAAGCGACTCTCAAGGTTCAATCTCGATACATCGCTATTGAGTTCAGGAGATGGAATGCCATGGGCAGATCAGAAAGTTCACCCAAGCCACCACTTCAAAGATATCCACGGAACTTTAGATTTTGAGTTGCAAAGGGGACAATTGTCAAATTTCCAATTGCGACTTGCAGATAGGCATGGGATGGCACAGGGCCTAGAGGTCAGAGTGCCGTTCCTAGGCAAGCAGCATGTTAGTGCTAGCAACGACCTCCCAACCTCAATGCTTATTTCCGAATCTACCGAGAAGTTAGCCCTCCGCCAAGCTTCAGTACAGACCGGACTTCCAGAATCTATAGTCCAACGACCAAAGCTTCCTGCAGGTACTGCTACCGCTCCCGAATTGGTCACCTCGCTAATAGAAGAATTAACCCCTCACGCCATGGAATGGTCGGCCGACTATGGGAGATTGGCCCCCATGCTGATGGATCAGCCAGATATGGCGATTGGGATCCGGCTATTTCATTCAATTCATTTTACCGACGATCCCGGGACTAGACGCACAAAGCCGATTATGGATTTGCTAGATGATGTTAGTCCATGGCCAGAAAACTAGATTGCACCCTCGTGTATGAGTAACTTGAGCTTCGTTTCAATCCCTCCCTCGCCACTGTATCCTCCTAAAGCCCCATCAGACCTCACGGCACGGTGACAAGGAATTGTGATGGGAAAGGGATTGGCCCCGCAAGCGTTGGCAACAGCTCTCGATGACTTAGGCCGACAGATAGCCTCAGCAATCTGCTTGTAGGTCCTAGTCTCGCCATACGGTATTGCGAGCAATTGCTTCCATACTGATTTCTGAAATTCAGTGCCATCTAATTGATCGGGATCAATCATCCTGCTCGGCCTCATCGGGTACAAACTCCTCCATTCCGACAATCTCATAGTTCGAAGGAAAGAGAGCAATCACTATTCCAGCCACAATACAACCTAGACCGAGGTAGAATCTTTGTTGTACTGTCATCAATTCAAGCCCTATCACGAAGAGAAGTAATCCTCCAAGGTTGGAGACCCAGACTAGTGTTTTGAAGGTAGATAGGGATACTCCGGTGGAGCCCTTGGTTCTCTTCGGCCCAAACTCAGCCCCAAATCTAAGCGGATCTTCTTCTGCCATTCTATACCTACCTATCAATCATGATTATCGCATCAGTCGGGCAGCCAAGAGCACACAATCTACAGCCCGTGCATTCGTCTCGTAGAATCTTCGCCTTACGGTTAACTTCGACATCCATTATGGGGCTGGCCATTGGAGTGTCATACAATTCAATTGCATCATCATCACAGACTATGGTACATTGGTCGCATCCGATACAGAGCTCTTCCTTGACCCAAGCTACGGCGTCCTCGCCACCCTTCAATTTGGCCTCCTCCTCGGCTCGCATTGAATCGAGGAGCATCCGAATTCTCTTCTGCTCAGCGGCACGCCGCGTGAGAAGATCGGGTATCTCAGTCATGATTGTCAACTCAGGCTTCACATTCTCAATGTATGCTTTCCAGCAGATGCCAATCGAGACTCACTGATTCTTACTTTCAATCTGGCGGGCGAGGAAACTGACAACATCTAGTATTTCGAAGTCATGTCTAGGGTCACCTTCAAATTTCAGACACTCGAAGTGGGCAACACACTTGGGACAGGTAGTCAGCATTACATCTGCACCAGTCGCGTTTACCTCATCGAAGCGCTGCAGTCTGAGTGCCCTACTATTTTCATTGCAGGACATCATGCTCGACACTCCACAGCACAGAGCATCCTCTCCGTGGTGTTCCATCTCGACTAGATTAACTCCATCTACTGACTGAACTAGGTCTCTGGGCTTATCATACAAGTCCATCTGCCTTCCGAGTCTGCAAGGGTCGTGATAGGTCACAGTAACATCGTCATCCACAGCTAGATCCATATCGAAACCGTTCTCAACTAGATACTCGGTGGTATGCATGACCTTCATGCCCTCGAGTTCATAGTCGAGAGCAAATGTCCTGAAGCACTCGGCGCAAGATGTCACTAGCGTATCTATTCCACTCTCTCCTAACTTCTTCTGGTTGTATACCTTGAGTTTCTCAAAGACCTCCGATAGGCCCTGCCACTTTTGATCGTGACCACAGCACTTCAGGAAGTCCCGACCAAGGTAAGTAACATCATCACTCATCTCATCGAAGATGGTAAAGGCAGCAGTAGTGGTCTCGCCAAGATTCATCTCACCTTCGTTTACATGGCTGAAAATCATCTCTTGGTCGATGTAGTCGACGCAGCCAGGGTAGTAGCCGACATTGGAGTCAATTGGGTAGTCTTCTACGGAGACGAAGGCTTCGTCGGCCCCTTCCTCAGCTTCGGCAGCTAGAACAGCCTGCAACAATGTGTGAGGGATCTCAGTTGCCGGTGGTCCTCCGACAATCAGATTCCTTCTGATGTCAACATAGGAATCATAGTCAACAAGTTGGGGGCATGCATTTGTGCAAGCCGTGCAGGTCAGACAGGAGTACAGAGGTACTCCATCATCCTCATTGTTCCAAGTGTTGTAGATGATGTTGAGCTTGTCACCAGCGTTGAACAGCCTGACCGGACAGGCATCGTCGCACAGGTCGCAGCCGTAGCACTTGTTCATCTCCCACTCGTATCCTCTAGCCATGCTGCGCATGACCATGAACACAATTGCACCAACACCGAGGCATGGGACGAAGAGGCTGTAGATTAGCTTAGCATCCAAGCTCTTTGGATTTTTGTGGTAGGTTGGATTATCCAGTGACAGTGCCACCAACTCATCCAAACTTAATGAGGAATCTGACCTCACTAATGCAGTACCGTCCTCGGCGAGCATTAGCGGCTGGTACGAGACAGCGGAGAATCCAGCAATCATTGTCACTGAATCATTGACTCCTTCGGAGTTAGCAGAGAATGCGATTGTGTAGGTGTTACCTGAATCTAGGTACATTGTGATACTCTCACAGGTCCCATCGGCGTTCTGCCATAGGAGATTCCCGGCAGAATCGTGTAGCGTTACTTCAACCGAATGCGTGCCAGCGTTTCGTACACTTGTCCTAAAACTGCAGCCGATATCGGCGGGAACGCTGGAAACACCAAGATCTTCTACCTCAAAGGAACGACTCTCGGTAACTTCGAACGCAGAACCATCAGAGTTGCCATCGTATGTCATGTCCATGCCGCCGGCATTGCGTCCTGTATCTTTGTCAGCGTGTCCGTTATCTCCAGCAAAGTCGAGAATGATCTCCTTTGTCGGTTGGTAAATTCCCCAGTCTGACCAATGTACAGCGGCTATTACGCACCAGTCGGTTACATCCTCGTTATCGAAGTCGAAATCATCCCATACTGCTAGACTCTGTGTTTCAGAATAGGGTAGACAATCATCTTCCCAATCCGCCCACACATTTCCCTTGCCTTCATGCACGAGAGTATCCGAAGGCTGTGTTCTCAATGCGTCAATATCTTCGACCTCATCCATCGCACCTAAGCCCCCATAATCCCAGAATCCCCCGTCGTAAACGGGCCATGTCACTACTGAGATTAGTACCGTGGCTACGAGAGTTCCAATCGCAATCTGCCGTCCCATGCCTGGATTGACTCTAGCACCCATAGATTTCAGTGCGAACCATCTGACTGCGAAGTAAATTACAGCGAATAAGAAGATTCCAGTCAACACCCACGGTAAGGCATTGAACAACTCAGCCGTCCAGGGGGGCTGTCTTCCACAGAATAGGTAGTTGTGAGAATCAGACCAGCAGTAATTGGTCAGATCCTTTGAGTATAACTCTAGGAAGATATTGATTGAGAACACCGAGATGAACCAGACATGAGCGAGATAAATCGCACCAGCAGTAGCGAACCAAGGGTCTTCAACACCTCTCTTCTCCCTTCTACCGATAATGAATGGAGGGAGGGCCAGTATGCCAACCGGGATTCCAGTCAGTGCCGCCCCCCACCAGCCCGCATTCCAAGCTATCACAGGAGAACCGAAGAACTCACCAATAGGTCCTGCAGGGATGATGTACTGAGGTAGGTATTCACCCCACCTGAGATATCCGTACGAGAACAGAACATACCAATCAGGGAACACGAACCCCGCCTGAGCGAACGGATCAGCGGCGCTGTGTAGTGGAGGGGGGATAATCCAAGAGTAGAACGCGATTACAGCCACCATGGCGGCCAGAATGATACTGTCTCGAATAATTTCAGTCGGCCAGACGGAATGACCGACGAAGACCCTCCTCCTCTCAGGGTCAGCCTCGAGCAAGCGATCCTTCTCACTCATGTATGTATCAGCAATTCTGCCAAATCTATCCAAAATACTCATTCACACACCTCCTCAATGCGGCTCCGCAATTCCCTGTACCCAGACGATGAAGAGATGGGCCAGTATCAATCCCGTAACTAGGACTGGCAGTATGAACACATGCAGGAAATACATCCTAGTGACTGTCTGCCCACTCAGTGTGGTGCCAGCAAACAGTGCCTTGGCCATCCACCCTCCGATTAGAGGTGTGGAACTGGCCATGCTGATTCCGATAGTGGCCGCTCCAAAGGCTAGACTGTCCCAAGGTAGGATATAACCCGAGAAGCCAAAGAAAATGGTGAAGAACATCAGGGCGACACCGATGAGCCAATTGAGCTCCCGAGGATTCCTGTAGGCACCGGTGAAGTAGACCCTGCACATGTGCAGAAACACTGCGGCGACCATGAAGTGCGTCGTCCAGTGGTGTATTGACCTGATGATATAGCCGAAGGGCAACTCGGTCATGATGAACTCCATGCTGAGGTAAGCCGGAGACGGGGTACCTTCTCCCCCTGGGACATAGTACAGGCCAAGTACTGTTCCGGTAATTACCAGAATCACGAAGGCTAGGAAGGAGATTCCACCTAAGCAGTACAGAGGATACCAGTACCAGATGATTCTGAGCTTGTACTTCTCTGCATGAGTCAACGGCATCTGCCTGTGTATGTGGTGGTAAGCATCCTTGCTCATGCCCCAGTAGTCCTGTATTCGGAATCGAGTATCTAGCCACGAGAACGCCCAAAGAAATATCTTCTCAGCTAGGCCCATGCTGCCAGCGCTTGTCTCTACTGCCCGTAGAATATCAGTGCGCGGCATGTCATCTCTCTCTTTACGAAGGGTGAAGGCTACTAGAACCACCACAATAGCGATGAACAACCACAGGAACCAGAATTGAATCATAATATCACTAATCGCAGTATGTGTACCAGTCCTTGAAGTCATCAAGGGCTTCAATAATGTCGCCATTGACTTTGAATGGAATTAGGGGAATACCTACCGGTGCGGGACCGCCAACTCTCTTGATACCAATGAACTCGAAGTCTTCGCCGTTGTTCCTGTTCCGATTTGCGTTCTTTTCTATCACAGTGGGGTCAAATCTGCTTGAATGACAGATGCAGAACAACTTGTTACCACCGGAGTCAACGCCACCGGGAACCCACTGGTCGGCTGTGAAGTCGTTACTGACCAGTTGCCACCCAGGGATACAACACAGATGTGTGCATTTAGCGAATATAATCACCATATTGTCGTGAATCGAGAGCGATTCATATGTGGGGTCTTCGTCAATCTCGTACCCCGATCCGACATAAGCACCGCTCTCGTTGTAGCCATCCATGAATTGGAATCTCGGACTGCCCTCGACAGGAGCCGACTGAACATTTTCGTTGTGAGGCACATAGATGACAATAATTGGTAGACCAGACCAGATTCCGGATGCTCCTGCCATTCCGGTAGAGGACTGAGCAGCAGCATCGACGAAAGTCTGGTAACTCATCGGCTCTAGGTGCCTGTCTCCATACCAAGCCGAATCCTCTGCCCCTGTAGGCACCCAGTATCTAACCGTCGAGTCCCCCCCATCTGCACCTGACTGCCCCATCAGAAGAGAAGCAAAGCCTACAGTGCCAAGACTGGCCATCGTGATTACGCCAGCCGCAGTGTTGAATGAATGCCGCATGAATTCACGCCGATCAATCAACTTAGGTGCCTCCGAATCTGAAGCCTGATCTCCAGGCAGGGGCCTCAGTTTGAATCTTCTAGCCATATCACACCTCGTACTGTTTCCACTTATCTGGGTCATTGGGCGTGATGTACTTGCCCCCTCTGTGCTTGACAATGACAACATCCGGCAGCACATACTTCAGGTAGACTATACCCATGAGAATCAGAGTCAGCATGACCATGCCGAGGCTAAAGGAGAGTAGCTGCTGATCCCAATTCTTCAACAAACCATAGGCTAGTGCACCAGCCCAGAATAGAGTCCATAGAACTCCCCACAAAGCGAATAGTAGTATGAGAATCGAGTCTCCATGAGGCGACATAGAGGCCCTGACTACCGTGCCGGGCTCAGGCTCATTGAAGACTCCGTGATCTACAGCCGCTTCTACCTGTTCGCGAGTCAAGGCAGCGCCCTCAAGCGCAGCACGGGCATCATCGACACTGACCTCACCAGCTTGGACTTGTCTCAGTAAATCCATCACGATGTCCTCTTTCATATCTGATCACCTCTCCTTAGATGTTTAATCCGTAGCCGCAATAGATTGCTTCTCCCAACATAATGTCTAGAGAATCCGTAGCGCAAGAAGAGGCCGCAGAACAGAATCACTATGATTACTGCTGCGAAGCCAAGAAGACCAAGCCAATGAGCCCTCAAACCGGCCCCCATATCATGAATTTCCATTCCGTGATCTGCCGGTGCAGGCGGTTCAATTTCTCCATTACCGGAGAAGACAGTTCTAGTCCTGCCATCGTCATCTCCCTCATCAACAGAAACACTGAGGCGATTCCACTTGTCTAATTCGCTGGGAATCTGATCCCCATTCACTGAGTTTCCGACCAACCACAGGGCCACTACCTCCTCGTTGTCTGAGGGCGCCGTCCAGACTATCTCCCAAGTACGGTCCTCAGTCTGAGATCCCGAATTGGTATGTGTGAGTCTCGTCTCGTCATCCTCCCAGTTCTGCACATAACTCTCAAATCCTTCAGCCGCACTGAGGGTTCCGGCACTTACCCTCATGGAGAATCCGCCGGTGTTGGATGATGCATCTATGTCAGGTCCGCCAACCAACTGGATAGTTAGGAGATACTGAGAACCGACTTCGTAGCGATATGGCAATCCATCTAGAATCACTGTGACTGAGTTGTCTGGATTTTCATTGTGGCAGGTACATCCTGCAATGGCGACATCTCCATCGCCGTTAGCATCTCCTCCGATACCTAGGTGTGAAGCCTGCGAACCGCCGGCTAGAAGCAGCAAAATCGCACCTAGGACGAGCCCCCTTCGGTAGTCCCTTGCAATGCTTCCCATGATGATACCTCTAGGAGTGCTACAAGCCACCTAGGATAGGGATATTAACGTTCCAGTTTACTTCCTTCCCGTAGGGAAGCCTAACGACATTTCGAATTCATCAGCATTCAAGAAAACTCAAACGACATAACTCCGGGCGTCAGACCGTGTCAGAACGGCAGTGGAGGAATTCCTACCAACTCTCTCAGGAGCAACTCAATCGATTGGAAGAGGCAGAAGAATGCATGGAAATGCTCGATATCGACAAGGCAGAAGGAATTCTTCTTGAGATGCTAGATGAGAACTCAGATTGTGTCCCTGTGCTGAATAACTTAGGACATATGCATGGACGCTATCTATCGGACTTTGAGAAAGCAGTCGAATATTACGAGAGAGTACTCGAGTTGGAACCTGACAATGCTTGGGCACGCGATGAGAGGCGTAGATATGCCCGCTACCTCACCTATGACTGAGCAGATTTAACGACTTATCCAGCGACCGCACGCCGTGGACGAAGGCGCGATACTCATCGCAGGAGTGGGAGGGATTGGCTGCATTTGGGCTGAGAGAGCTCATTCCAAGTGCCCAGAACTCTCAGACCTCCTATTGATTGATGCCGACGAAGAGTCGTTTGCCGGAGCAGCCACTGCACACTGCTTGCACCTAGATGCCGGTGGAGACGGTAGAGGCACAGCATCATTGACAGCTTTGGCTGCGCATCGTATTAGAGATGGACATTCTTCGATATCTCAGCTCCTTGATAGGGCTGAGCTAGTGATAATTTTGTCCGGGTTGGGAGGGGGAATGGGTTCCGGCGCCACGGCAGAGTTGGCCTCCTTAGCCAGAGAGTCGGACAGTTTGGTAATCTCGATCGTGGGCCTCCCCTTCGCCGAGCAACCTCTTCGCTACTCGATAGCCGAATCCACTCTACCTTCTGTGCAGGCTAACTCCAACCTCTGCATCAGAGTCAGCATGGAACGACTCGCTTGGCAGGCACGCTACAGGGGAACAGACTGGAGGACTGGCTCGGGATGGATAGAGGAACTTGTAGAAGGGCTGGTCACAACATTGGCTAGGGTCGGCAAGATAAACTTGGATCTGATGGATCTTCGGACAATAATCAACCGACCAGGAAATGCTACACTCATAGTTGGTACAGGGACTACTGACCGGCCTGGCAGGGTTGTTCACGAGGCTCAGAACTCACCACTATCCGATCTCGGTGTTGAAGGTGCTAAGGGTTGTATGATACAAGTTGAAGGTGGCCCAGACATGACATTATCTCACCTCAACGAGGTGACTGAGGCATTCGTATCTTCGCTCGACCCCGATTGCCAGGTGATAATGGGGGCAAGGGCGAGTGACGAGATGATTGGTAAAATCCGATTGGTTGCTGTAGTCAGCGGCCTTTGACCAAGACGATTAACAACAACCCCCTCCGAGTGTCATGGCCCGACTAGGCAAGGTGGCTAGAGGAAAGAGGCGCTGGGTTGGAATCCACATATCTCCTCCAGCCGACTCTAGAGATTCCTGTGAGAAAGCCATCGCAGTTCCATTGGGTGGAATTAAGTGGAAGATGTACGACTGCAGGACAGATGAATCAGGGACTCTGGCAATAATCAGAGTCTCCTTGGGGGATTGTGAAGAAGTCACTACTAGGTTGAACAATTCACAGAATATCTCCACACTAACTCGTTCAGGAAAAATCAGGCTAGTGCGTCAGAGAATGGGAATCAATCACTCAGAATAATCCAATCAAGTCTTCCGACCTCATCAGTAATTCTCTCCACTCCTGAATTCTCGATTTCCAATCTCCCTCCACTATCTAAGCCGACTACGCGTGTATTACCATTCTCGACATCAATCAATACTCCTCTAGAAAGGCTGTTTGCCAGACCCCTCCAAGAGATTTCCACTAACTCCTCCGTGGAGATTCTGGGGACTCCTGGAGGGCGTTCGAAAAGAGATGCTAATGCAGAATCTAAGAGAGCGAAAACTTCCATCAAACTGATTTTTCCAGTCACTTCTTTCCAACCCGAAACACTGGCTCCATCGACTATAGTGGAATCTCTATTGATTCCGACTCCTACTCTCACCGCAGATTCCGAAGTAGAACTCTCAACTAGGATTCCTCCAAGTTTAACTCCACTTTCGTCTATCAGGTCATTTGGCCATTTGCATTGGCAGCCTAGGGCTGAACTCAGAACTGAACCAATCGAGGTCTGTATGGTGCCGGGATTCAATATCTCAGAATCTGAAATCGGTATTACCCAGGTACAAGCCAAACTGCCAGGTGTAGTCCTCCATCTCGAACCTCCTCGTCCGCGTCCTGTAGCCTGACTCAAGGATAATACTCTGCCCCAGACTAATGTATCCAATTTCTTCGCTTCATCCATCGTCGACTCGCACTCATCTAGGATTAGCGGCCCGTTACCATTTACAGGCTTCCAATAACAAACCGCCTCTAACCTTTCATCACCCATTCTGAGGCTCCCTAGAGTCCTGCATGCCCAACCTGCCTTGAGCCAAGATTCCGAATTACTCTGACTGGGAGGATCAGTACGCTGCAGCATTACTACTAGACAATCTTCCGAAATCTTGGAATCCAATATTTTCTTCAGTAGAATATCAGACCACCCACCTGGGATGTCTAGCATCGAAGCATCTTCAATCGGCTCTAGTCTCCTTCCGTCTTCTTCAGGGTCGAGATACGGTAAGTTCCACACTACCAAATCCGTGCCTTCAGGCAAATTCCACCCTGGTTCACCCACTCCTCCCTCGCTAATTGAAATCATATCAGACAGGCCAGTTGTATGGGCGTTACCTCGTGCGGCAGCTACTGCGATTGGATTAACATCACACGCCTCTACATTCCAACCCAGAGATGCGAGCACAATCGAAATTGCACCACTTCCACATCCGATTTCAAGAGCAAGTCCTGATTCTCGCTGTATAGTACTCAAGGCCTGTGCTAGGAGTAGAGTATCCTCCCGTGGAGGATAGACTGTTTGGGGCACTAAGAGTTCCCAGTCCCCGACTCCTTCTAAGCCGAATGAGATTCGTTTTGTAGGGCCGGTTAAATCACGCTCAGGGGGGTCCGGGCCCTCATGCATAGCCCTGCTAGCACCCGACGAATCTGAAAACCTTTATTCGGGCGAGCCTACAAGGTTTCACTGTCCCTCTGCCCCTCTAGAGGGAATCGTGCCTTGCGTAGCCTTGCTTGTGTCAGATGGTAAGGTTTTAGAAGCGACCTATGGTCGCAGGAGGGCCCAGCATATGCTATGGGCCTGTAGCTTAGTCAGGTAGAGCGCCGGGCTTTTAACCCGGTGGCCGGGGGTTCAAATCCCCTCAGGCCCGCCTGATATGGCTTCAGGACCACACTTTCTGGGCCGAGAGGGGCGCGCATATGGCAGTAAAAAGTTCAACCAAAAAGCGCCTAATGGAACTGGGCATCTCAGAGACTCATGCTCACCGTCTCGCCGATGACGCCAACATGGACGCAATCAAGAGAATGACAGTCGAACAGGTCGCAAAGAAACTCGAGCTGGAAATTGAGAGCCAGGATCTCGAGAATGTGATGGCTGTTATCAGGGAGCAGATTAACTCGAGAAAGAGGACTAGAACTGGAAGGATCACACTTTCTAGAAAAGCCATTCTTGATGCAGATATCCCGACAGGCGATGATCGGTTCAATGTGCTGAATCACATCCTAGTCCCTCATCATGAGTTGGTGGAGTCAGAAGATGAGGAATCTTCTTTGGCACCTTGGGACATGATGGTAAGCAACTCAGATGGAACCAAGAGGCTGGCTAAGGAGTTCCTACCAAAGATTCTGATTACAGATCCAGCTATTCAAGCAATCAAGGAATCCGTTGAGGCAGAGGACGACGAACTACCGGCTGGCTGGCTAACAAACAGGATTGTCAGGATTGTCAGATACAGCCGATCAGCAGGTTCCAGCACTGCTTTCAGGTTGATTGTTGAGAGTGCATGAGGTGAGAAGATGAAGGAGATAGTTGAGAGTTATTTCAGACAGAGAAGCCTAGTCAATCACCAGTTGATGTCTTACAACGATTGTATCCCTTCTGGAGATGGAAGACTCAGCAGGATGGAGAAGATAGTCAGATCTATCCGTATCGGTACAGATGAACCTGTAGAGGAACTCCCTGGCGGCGAGAGCGCAGGAGGCTGCATCAAGCTCGATGTACTTGACAAGGAGATTATTGTCAGGCTGAAGAGTATCCGCCTCGGTAGACCAACAATCAGAGAGGCAAATGGGGCAGAACACCCTGCAACTCCTCTAGAGTGCAGGATAAGGAAACTAACCTACTTCTCGCCCGTATACATGGACTTCCGAATATACCGCGACGACATCCCCTCTGCTAGCCCAGATGGAGACCTCGGTTACATCGAGGAAGAGGGAGTCCACATCGGAAACCTTCCCATCATGGTTCGCTCAGCTAGGTGTAATGTTCACGCTGATCACATTGACGAGAACAGAAAACTCTCTCCTCAGACCTCTGCTGAGGATGCTGAGCACCTGACTCAACTTCTGCGGAAGGCGGGCGAAGATCCCTTGGATCCCGGAGGGTACTTCATCATCAATGGGACTGAGAGAGTCCTAATCTCGATGGAGGACCTAGCGCCTAACAGAGTCACCGTAGAGAAGAACAAGAAGTACGCCCACGAAACCGAGGTGGCGAAGATTTTCTCCCAGAGAGACGGAGTACGTAAGCCAATCAACATCGAGAAGCGCAGAGACGGTATGCTGATGGTGAAGATTCCCAGTGCTGGAACCACTCCAATACCAGTAGTACTCTTGATGCGTGCTCTTGGGATGAGCAACGATCGCGAGATTTTCGCTTCGATTGCCGGACCCGTAGAGGCGATGAAGTACACCGTGGCGAATCTCAATGACGTCAAGGACAACGAAGAGTATGGAGTTGAGACTGAGGAGGAAGCGATATTGTGGTTGGAGAAGAAGTTCGCTGCCGGCCAACAGAAGGAGTACAGAGAGACTCGAATTCAGAACTTGCTGGACAAGGAACTACTTCCTCATCTAGGAGATTCAGATGAGCACCGCCAGAAGAAGTCCATTTTCCTCGGCCGAATAGTCAGGCAGGTGCTCGAGATGGCGATCTCAGACCGCGATCCGAATGACAAGGATCACTACGCCAACAAGCGAGTCAGACTGGCTGGCGATCTGATGGAAGATCTATTCAGGGTCAGTATGCAGCAACTTTCTAGGGACCTCAAATACCAGTTAGAGAGGCACCACAACCGCAAGCGCGAGTTGAAGATTAACTCCTGCCTCAGGCCGGATGTACTCACATCCAAGATTATGCACGCTCTAGCTACCGGGAACTGGGTTGGGGGTCGTTCGGGAGTAAGCCAACTCCTCGACAGGACCACGTACATCGCAGCTCTATCTCATATGCGTAGAGTAACCAGCCCCTTGGTTCGCAGTCAGCCTCATTTCGAGGCTCGTGATCTTCACCCTACACAATGGGGTAGACTTTGCCCGAACGAGACCCCCGAAGGCCAGAACTGTGGTTTGGTGAAGAACGCTTCTCAGATGATTGATGTGTCAGAAGAAGTGCCTGAGGACGATGTGAAGGAACTTCTCGAAGAGGCGAATGTAAATTCGTCCCCAGAACAGTGGGCAGACGGATCGAGAATCCACGTCAACGGCGATATATTTGGCCTGCATAAGAGGCCATTAAAACTCGTTGAGAGAATCAAGAGGAGCAGACGCTCTGGTAGACTCAGACCTGAAGTCAGTATCAGGCACGACACTGCCAACAGAGATGTATTCATTAATACCGATAGGGGAAGAGTCCTAAGGCCGTTGCTAGTCATCGAGCATGGTAGCCTAAACCTCAACAAGTTCCACCTCGAAGGCCTACGCTCAGGCGAACTTACATTCTCCGACTTGGTATCTTCGGGTGTTGTCGAATGGGTCGATGCTGAAGAGGAAGAAGACCTACTTGTAGCCCCACGCCCATTCGACCTACCTCTGATGTCTCCCGAGCACGGCAGACCAATCAATCCGGCTAAAGTCGAATGGCTAAACCTAGGAGAAGAGGAGATTTCCGAAGCCAAGCTGAGGGTCGAGGTACAACTCTCTAACGGAACAACTGTCTTTGAGGAGTTTAACCAACCTCTCAACTACTATCAGGAAGATGTTGATTTATTGAAGAAGAAGGAGAAGAAGGACCATACGATACTGATATTTACTCATGTGGAGATAGATCCGCAACTAATTCTCGGTGTATGCGCTTCCCTTGTCCCCTACCCTGAGCACAACTCTACACCAAGAGTCACTGGCGGTACTGCAATGGTCAAACAGAGCCTAGGACTGCCAAGCTCAAACTACCGTCTGCGGCCAGATACAAGGGCGCATGTAATGCATTATCCGCAGCAATCTATCGTAGGCACTCGTGCAATGGATTCGACCAATTTCAACACACGGCCGGGAGGGCAGAACTTCGTCGTCGCGATTATGAGCCAGCATGGTTACAATATGCAAGACGCTGTAATCATGAATCGCGCTTCAGTGGAGCGTGCACTCGGACGTTCGGCCTTCATCCGTACTTACAATGCCGAGAACAAGAGATTCCCAGGAGGCCAAGAGGAGCGTATTGAAGTTCCCGGCACCGGTCTCGATGAAGTCAAGGGCCTGAAGTCATTCGACAGCTACTCTCACTTAGAGCGAGACGGACTACCTATCCCTGAGGAATTCCTCTCGACTCTCGATAAGTCGGAGAATTCGGTCCTAGTGGGTAAGACCAGCCCTCCGAGATTCCTCGAGGAAGCTCATGGCGCATTCCTCCAAGCCCAAGAGCGAAGGGAATCATCGATGCTCATCAGGCATGGCGAAGAGGGATGGGTCGACAATGTATTCGTTACCGAGTCGCTAGATTCTGGTCGCCTGGTTCGAATCACCATGAGAACTAACAAGATTCCAGAGTTGGGCGACAAGTTTGCTAGTCGCCACGGCCAGAAAGGTGTGATTGGCCGACTTGTCGATGAGAAAGATATGCCCTTCACTGAAGATGGAGTTATTCCCGACCTCCTCATCAACCCTCACGCAATTCCATCTCGTATGACCGTGGCTCACGTTCTAGAGATGATTGGAGGCAAGGTTGGTTCGATGGAAGGAAGAAAGATCGACGGCACTGCGTTCACCGGTGAGAAGGAAGATTCGCTTAGAGCTGGTCTGCTGAGGAATGGATTCAACCATACTGGCCGTGAGTCGATGATAAATGGAGAGACCGGAGAAGGATACATTGCCGAAGTTTTCGCCGGAGTCATCTACTATCAGAGGCTGCACCACCTAGTAAGCAGCAAACTACACGCACGCAGCCGTGGAAGGGTACAGATTCTGACCCGTCAACCCACCGAGGGCCGCGCACGCCAAGGTGGCCTAAGATTCGGAGAGATGGAGAGAGATTGTCTGATTTCTCACGGAGCCTCGATGGTAATCAAGGACAGGCTCTTGGACGAGTCTGATGGATGGGAAATGATGGTCTGCAACACTTCGGGCTGTGGCCACATAGCCTACTATGACTGGAAGCGAAGGACAACGGTCTGCCCTAATTGCGGAGAAAGGTCTGATGTCCACAAAGTACAGACTTCGTACGCGTTCAAACTACTACTCGACGAGATGAAGAGTCTCGGAGTAGCCATGCGATTAGAATTGGAGGACCGAAGATGAGCGCCCGTGATGCAGCCAAGATTCCTAAGAGGATTGAGTCAATCAAGTTCAGTTTGATGGATCCCAATGAGATTCGCAAGATGTCGTCAGTAGAGATCAAGACTGCTGACACCTACAAGGATGATGGACACGCCTTCAAACAGGGTCTGATGGATCCCAAGATGGGAGTAATTGATCCAGGAATTCGCTGTGAGACCTGTGGCAACAAGCACGATGAGTGCCCCAGTCACTTCGGACACATAGCGCTTGAACTACCAATCCTCCATATCGGCTTCACCAACCTAATCAAGACATCATTGAAGTCTACCTGTAATACTTGTAGCAATGTGCTTCTGCACAGTTCACCTGAGACTCATCCTCTAGATCCTGAGAAATCTGAGCAGGATTACTATAGGGACCGCGTGCATGATATCATGATTAAGCACGGAGTTGGGTCCAGAGAATTCAAGACCATAATCAAGGAGATAGAGAAGGAATGCTCCAGTAAGAAGAGAACTATCTGCATGCATTGCGGGTCTGAGCAGGGCAAGATTATCCTCGACAAACCTTCCACCTTCAAGGAGAAGAAGGCAGACAAGGGCGAACATAAGCTCAACGCTAGAGACATCAGAGAGTGGCTTGAGAGAATCCCCGACGAGCACCTAATCTTCCTAGGCATGGACAAGGACTCCAGCCGTCCAGAGTGGACCATCATGAAGGTCCTCCCCGTCCCTCCGATTACCGTCCGACCTTCAATCACCTTGGATAGCGGCGACCGCTCCGAGGATGACCTAACTCACAAACTCGTGGATGTCCTGAGGATTAATCAACGCCTACGTGAGAACCGTGACGCCGGCGCGCCACAGTTGATTGTAGAGGATTTGTGGGAACTCCTGCAGTACCACTGCACCACCTACTTCGACAACCAGACTAGTGGAATTCCTCCTGCAAGACACCGCTCAGGCCGCCCCCTGAAGACGCTTGCACAGCGTCTGAAGGGCAAGGAAGGACGCTTCCGTAGTAACTTGTCCGGTAAGCGTGTTAACTTCTGCGCTAGAACAGTCATAAGCCCCGATCCGAACCTTGGCATCAATGAGGTAGGGGTACCTGAGAAGACTGCCAAGGAGCTTACAGTACCTATTCGTGTTACTGGTCGCAATAGAGAGCAGCTGCGTCAGATGATTCTCCGAGGGCCAGATGTCCACCCTGGCGTTAACTACATCATGCGTGGAGACAGTTTCAGAGTCAGAATAACTGACCGGACCAAGTACATATGGGCTGGATTCAGGTGCCTCAACCCTGAGTGTGACTCTGGTAGTGAGGATGAGCCATATACCGGTTTCAGACCAGATCTCAATGAGGTATTGCCAGCACCCAATTTCCTACCTGGCCTTGAACTAATGAGGCAGAAGAGTCGGAATGCTATAGGAGATCTCGAAGAAGAGTGGGGAGTCGACCTCGAGGGCACCTTGAACAACCTCAGGGGCGAGGACTCAAGAGGCGCATCATTAGCAGATGACGATTCCAAGGCTATCATCCATAACAGGTGGAAGTGGGAACATTCCAACCCTGATGATTTCTTCCCCGACCACCTCGAGGTCCACTGCCCTCACTGTGGCAGTCCTGAGATTGAAGACGAGTATGGCGGCTCATATCGCACTGAGATAGAAGATAGACTTAGCACCGTCGATAGAGATGGCAACCCCAAGCCAGGAGTGATTGTTGAGAGACACCTGATTGATGGCGATGTCGCGATTTTCAATCGACAACCATCACTCCACAGGATGTCTATGATGGTACACGAAATCAGAGTCATGGCCGGCAAGACATTCAGATTCAATCTGGCAGATTGCACGCCATACAACGCCGACTTCGACGGTGACGAGATGAATCTGCATGTAATTCAGAGCGAGGAGGCCAGAGCAGAGGCCAAGATTCTGATGCGAGTGCAGGAGCACATCATCACGCCGAGATACGGCGGGAGCGTAATCGGTGGAATCCACGATCACATCTCAGGCGCATATCTCTTGACCAACGGTAACCGCATTCTGCCCAAGAGTCTCGTACTCGAGATTCTCGGTGCAATCGGTTGGGCAGGAGATCTTCCTGAGGAGGTCGAGAGCAATGGCATGATAGGATACCGTGGCACGGATGTCCTTGGCCTAATCGTACCTTCAGGATTCAAGCTCAACTATACCAGCAGAGTAGGCGACGAAGTAACGGTCACGGAAGGAGATGTCTCTGGTACCATAGACAAGAGGGGAATCGGCGCTGAGGACGGACGCCTGCTCGATGCGGTGGTCCAGACTCACGGCTCGGATGCAGGAGCAGAGTTCCTCAACCGTATGACCAAGATGACAATCGCGATTTGTACTGCCATGGGCTTCACGACTGGCATAGATGACGAGGACCTACCGCCCGAGGCAAAGGCCGAAATCATTCAAATCAACGAGAGAGCCAGCCAAGAGGTGGACGATGAGTTGGAGAAGTTCGGCAAGGACGGCCGCAGATATGAGTCTAGACCAGGCCGCACTCCATTAGAAACTCTAGAGGAAAACATTCTACAAATTCTAGACAAGGGTAAGGCAGAGTCCGGAGAGGTCGCGAAAGACCATCTTGGCTCAGACAATCCAGCTGTTATGATGGCTGTATCGGGTGCTAGAGGATCAATGGACAATCTGGCTATGATGGCCGGTTCTATTGGTCAGCCAAAGGTTCGCGGAAAGCGACTTGAGAGAGGCTATCAAGACCGTGTACTGTCTCACTTCCAGAGGGGCGTCAAGGGGGCCCGAGAGAAGGGATTCGTATCATCTTCGTTCAAGCGCGGCCTCGAGCCCACTGAGTTCTTCATGCTCTCAGTTTCTGGAAGGGAATCACTCGTTGACACTGCAGTAAGGACTAGCAAGTCTGGTTACATGCAGAGACGACTCATCAATGCCATGGACGATCTGAAGGTAGCTGACGATGGGATGAACTCGGTGCGTAATACGGCAAAGCGAATCATCCAGTTCGAATATGGAGAGGATGGGGTCGACCCCGCCCGCAGCCGTAAGGGCTCTCCTATCGATGTGACCCAAGCACTCGACGACGCGCTTGGAGGTGAGAACTGATGGTAGTCAAGAGTGCCACTAAGAAGAAGCTCATGGACCTCGGCGTCTCTGAGGAGTACGCTCACAAACTCGCCGATGATCGCAAGTGGGACGATGTGAAGATACTGACATCAGGCCAGATAGCTCAGATTTGCGGTATAGACTCAGGTACCTCGCAAGAGATATTCAATGTCATGGCTGCTTCTGGCAAGCGCTCCCGGGCCGCCACCAAGACCGAGAAGACGATAGTCAGGAGGAGGCCTGCATCTAGGCGGAGGAAGAAGAAGACTCTGCCGCTGCAGCAGTATGACTCAGAGTCTAAGATGAAAGAAATACTCAGAGATATTGATGTAGATGATCCAATTTACCAGCAACTCCGTGATGTTTCGATAGAGATGGATGCACCTATCACGCCTAGAGTTCTAGGGGATTTGATGGAGGGCCTTCGTGCCAGGGGTAAGACCAAACTGAGTAAGTCGGAAGCGAAGAAGGTGGTTGAATCCTCGATGGCCTTGTTGGCGGTTTCAAGAGCCGACCCCTATGAGGCGGTGGGGATTACCACTGCCCAGTCCATTGGTGAGCCGGGAACTCAGATGACGATGCGAACATTCCACTATGCCGGCGTGGCCACTGTCAACGTCACTCAGGGTCTGCCTAGAGTCATCGAGATAGTCGATGCCCGAAAGGTACCGAAGACTCCGACCATGCTGATTTATCTCGACGAAACTAATTCCAAGGGCAAGCCGTTGAACACTGACGAGAAGGCTGTGCGTAAGATTGCAGCAGCTCTTGAGATGACGACCACTCTAGACATAGCTCAGCTTGATGTTGATGTGACCCAGCGCCACATCACGATGAAATTGATCAATAAGAATCTAAGAATCAAGGCGATGAACGGTGCAGAGGTCAGAGACAAACTCTCTCGTGCCCTAAGGCTGTACATCCAAGCCGACAACGAAGACCGCCCCAAGGTACTAACCATCATTCCGGGTGTAACGAAGGAGGATGATCTTGCTTCTCTAACCTCAGATCCGCCCACTTACACTGCACTTCTACAGTTAGAGGAGAAAATCAAGAAGTTGAGATTGAAGGGACTTGCAGGCATCTCCCGAGCTAATATCCAAGGCCCAAGCAGAGACACCGGTGAGTACTACATTTCCACTATAGGATCCAACCTAGCCGTGGTCAGCGAGTTCGCGGGCGTCGACAGATCTAAGACCTACACCAACAATATCGAAGAAATCAACAAGTTCCTAGGTATCGAAGCTGCCAGGCAGGCAGTCATCAACGAGATGTCGGACACCCTTGAGGGAGCAGGCCTTGAGGTCGACATACGCCACTTGCTAACCGTCGCAGATGTAATGACCAGTGAGGGCAACTACCGCGCAATAGGCAGGCACGGAGTCAGCGGAACTAAGCACAGTATCTTGGCTCGTTCCGCCTTCGAGGTTACAGTTACTCATCTACTGCAAGCCGGCGTAATCGGCGAGCGTGACGAGTTGAGTGGAGTTACTGAGAATATCATAGTAGGACAGCCGGTATCTCTCGGTACTGGCAGCGTTGATTTGTTCTACATTCCACAGAATGTGTGAGGTATTTCTATGGACATTGCAAGACATTTGAAGCAGGGAATGAGTACAGGTAGGATTGTCTTCGGGCAACGCCAGACTAGAAGCGCTTGTGCAAATGGCGACGCCAGATTGGTCGTCGTCGCAGCAAACTGCCCCCCTGACTACATCACAACTCTTTCTGAGAGCCATCCTGATGTCCCTGTTCACCAGGTGCCTTTGGTTAATGGCCAGTTAGGCGCAGCCTGCGCAAAACCCTTCCCAGTCAGTGCGCTTTGCATTATTGACCCCGGCCAGAGTGACCTGTTATCACTATCATCCAACGTTTGATCATCAAACCCTTGGGATTGACTTCCCTGCACTTGCGCCAAGCGCTCTATTCAAGTCCGTCTTACCATCGGCTAACAATGTGGATGGCACTGTCAGAGACCTGTTAGCGGCCCGAGATGTAGTGCTCTCGCCGTCAGAAATACAGAGGATTCACGGTTTTAATTGCATAGGAATCGCCGAGAAGATCCCCGATCTATCTCTAACCTCGTCCTCACAGGTGCATGTTTGGCACATCACTGACGACCTTTACCCAGTGACCCCCTCAGAGGTTGAGAGGTGGATGGTAGATGCCCCCCCTGGTAAGCACTGGATTTTGAGTGAGAGGGAATTCGACTCATCACTCATTGAACAGTCAAATTCTCTGGAAGTAGTAGTTTGGGGGCCAGAGAGGATGGCGAGTTGGATTGGAGAGTCAGTACTATCAGGTGAACTGGGGACATTTCTTCAAACAGAGGAAGAGATCGAATCTCCTGTAATTAATATTGAGAATGCCTCTTCTGAGAACCAAACTGTGCGAACACTCAGACCACTCGTCGAACTCAACAATTGGTTGGAGCAGAGAGGCTGGGATGGCGCTAGAACCTCGCCCGTGCTCCTATCTGCACGTTTATGGGATATTACGGGCACCCTTACGGGTCCGGATGACCAGCCAGAGTCTGGGAATTGGCAAATAATTGAGGACCCGTGGGCTTCAACATACCAGATACACGAGGCTGAGCAGGTGTTGGGGAAATCTCCAGCTCTCAGGATAATGAAGCCCTCCTCTGGCTGGATGGCTGAGCGCGATAGTTTGCCTTCGGAAATGCTCAAACTGGCAGATCAGCGCAGACAGGGAGAGCCTGAGACCAATGATGACGAGGTTAGCAGTATCATGCTTGAGTGGTGGAGGCTAGACCAATCTTCTGTCCAGGCCGAATTCTCTCAGTTAACAATTCCTGGATGGATCATTTATCTCGAGGGCAATGAGTCGAAGTTGCTACATGGTAGAAACGGTAGACTGTACGAGTTCGATTAGTCAATTCCTGCGCAAAGCCATCAGTTCGTCAGTAGACAGTGTGTCTCCCGACATCAGCCTGGACATCAGATCCGTGACTTCGAGCTTCTCCTCATCGCCCGCGTCTTCTGACTTCTTATCTCTGGAATCCATGGCTCTCATCATGTCCACGATGGAATGAATACACCTCAGAGAGACGATGTATTGTGAGTGCAATGCATCCGCCTCTCTTTTGGATTTGTTCAACTCTCCATGTGCTGAGTTTGCCTTCTCCCTGAGCCTATCAACCTCTTCAGACAATTCCACCATTAGGTCATGAGACTCCTGCGCTCTTCCAACTGAAATCTCAACGGATTTGTGAGCTTCCTCCTGTGAGGCCTCGGCAACTCTGACAGCATCCTTCAGTTCCCTCATTCCGCCACCGCCTCTCTCTTTCTCCGCGCTTTTTAGCGCCTCTGAGAGTTGCTTCATTTTCTTGTGATAATCGCGCTCTCTCTTGCCTAGGAACTGGCCGGTCATATACTGTTTTTCTAGCCTCTCCATGTCCGACCTTATCTTGCCTGGAGGGGGGCCTCTTGAACGCTTAGAGTTGGCTCCAGAATCTCCTTGCTCAGCGAGTTTTTCCCTGAGTTCATCACGAACCAACTTGAGATGCTTAGATTTTTCAGCACGAATTTCCTTCAGTTCCTTGACTCTGCTATTGATTTCATCCCTAACGGACTTCTGTGACTGGACCTCATTGATGAGCTCCTTTACTTGACGATTAACCTCATTTCTCTCATCTAGGTGTTGTCTTACCTCTGCATTCCAATGGTCTCTCTCGTCCTTGTTCAATTCGGACTTCTGGACCATAGTCTCAGATAGTGGCTGGAGAATAAGCCGGACTTCGTCAAATTCCACTATCTCACCTCATCGCCCTCGAACAGGATTCCTCATTTAGGCGTGATGGAAGCGTCGATGCTACTCATCAACCTCCCTCTTAGCGGCGAGAGAACCTCTGCGAGCACCACCTCTAGTGACACCTAGACGCATACCCTTACGCTTCGTCCTCTTATGTTCAGACTCGACCTTGGATGACGATGACTCATCTTTCGACTCAGTTAGTTCACTCAACTTGGCAGAGCCCAGAAGTGTCTCTAGTTCACTGACATCCAGAGTACCGCCAGTTTGAGCTCTCTCCTTGATGTCTGATAGCTTGATTGGTCGGCCACCTATGGTGGTTGCCTTCTGGTAGGTCTTGACTCTTCCCAGACTGCTCCTTATCTGCTTTCTTTCGGACTTGAGGCGATCTAGTTGCTTGTCTATCTTGCTTATTCTCTTGCTGATTTTCCTGATTTCCGATCTAGATATTCCGGATTGACTATCAGACTCATCAGATTCTCCTTGTTCGGAGTTTGTTGCAGATTTCTTCGTCTCGTCGAGTTGTGAAGTGATTTCACGCATTCGCTTTATCTGCTTGACATATTCCTTGTGAAAACTCTCAGATTCACCTTTCATTGCAATTGCAGACTGCAACTCAAAGAATCGTGAGAAGGAATCCAATTCCCTGGCGAGAGTTGGAACAGTAGTGAGGTCATTATCTAGGGTAGTCAGTCTACTATGAGTATCGCTCAACCATTCGCATAGTACCTCGATAGGAGGGGGAATTCTACTATTCACCTCATCTCTCCCTCTACGGGCTTTATCCGCAGCCTTCCTGACAGAATGGAATTTCCCCAGCAAGACCCTCCTTGCACCACTCACCTGCTCCATCTCGCCAACAGCGGTACGAATTGAGCGAACTAGGCTGACTTGATTGCGACGCTCGCCACGCAAGTCTGAATGCTGCCTCTCAACGGATTTTAGATTTCGATCTAAGTCCTTTCTCATTCCCTCGATTTCAAAATGATCCATTTCCTCCAAATCTTCGAAGTGTCTAGAGTCAGGAGATTTACTCATTCCTCTTCACCTTCCCGTACCTGGGCCGATCCAGTCTTCCGACTACGGGCGAAAGATGACCTTCCTCCTGAGGAAACCCTGTTGCTGGCCGCCATTAGATCACGGAATCCGCCTCCCAACTCGCCGAATCCACTTTCCATTCTCTTTTGCCAGTGCTCGATGGCCGCATCAGACTGCTCAAAGAGCTCTCGTGCCCGGTCCATCTGTCTGCGAATCTCGCGTAATTCTGCGGTCAGCAAGACCTTCTTATCATGCAGTGGTTGAGCCTTTGATACCGCTTCTAGCATCTTACTGTGAGCCCCATCTGCTTTACGATATGACGATACCATATCCCTTCTGGAGTCTATGAATCTAGACATTTCCGGATTAGCATCCCTCCTCGATTTGAGCCATTTTTCGTTCTCCCCAAGGAGCTTCTTCCTACGGTCCAGAAGCTTTCTCTCCGATCGGTGATCCAGTGCCGAAGTCTGAATCTTATCTTCGATTTCCTCGAGTTCATCAAGCAACTTCTCCTTCTTCCAATTAGGATCTAGGTTGACCATGCCTCCTGTCTTAATCAGACTGTCTCTGGAATCCTTGACATCTCTGAGTAATTTCGTTGCCTTACTCTGCGATAGATTCCTCTCTTCTTTGTACTTGGCGACCATGCCGTTAGCCTTGCGATGAGACTCAACAGCCCTTTTGACTCGTGGCTCTAGAGATTCCTCCTCAGCTTCGAGATTTCTGATGACGTTGGGGAGCTCTTGTTTGAGCACTTCGCGCCTTACTAGTAGGGCCTGCGCTAACTGCTCCGGACCTATCGCTAACAGCTCGTCGACCTCCATGGCGTCCGGGGCACAGGAGAATCTGCATTAAAGGTCACTATGTGACCTTGGAAAGGGGTTTCCTTCATACATCGAATAACTACTAGGTGTACGATGGTTTACCGGGCACCAGCCAGCAGGGCGCTACTCGCAATCCTGTTTTCTCTATCTTTGCTAGCATCTCCTGTATCCGCAGATGGGGAGAAGATGTTCACGCCGGCTGGCTCTTCAGATGTAGCCATCTCTGGAGAGCCGATTCATGTTGGAGATGTTGTATTAGTATCAATTTTGGTCCATAATCAGGGCTCTGAGTCAGGATCTGTGAGGTTGGAGCTCACTGGCTCCGGCGGTGAAAATCTATCAGTAGGAACAGAGACTGAAATCAACCCCGGCTCTAGCAGGGAGGTCATTGCTGAATTCACTCCCTCGATTGCAGGACTGATGGATGTCAATTGGGAAGTGACCAGCGATGATGGAGGAGTCTCATCAGAACTCAAAGGAACATTTGAACTCCAAGTAATAGAGAGCCAGTCTATATCTCTCACATTTGAATCGACAGTATGGACTCTGTCCGACGGTCTTGAATGCGATTTCACAATCACCCTTTCTGAAGGCAAATCCCGTCTAATTGAGGTATCCATCTCGTTACTTGGATCAGGAGAATCTACGATAGTGCAGAATTTCGAAATCTTACTGAACCCCGGCGTCCGTTCTTTGGAAGCATCCCTGGGGCAACCAGATATTACTGGGATTTCAATCACCGTGTCTGCCAAGGGATGGGGAATCGCCAATTCTCCTGCTAACCTCTCATGGGACAATCCTGTATCTCCCCCCGTAGTATCGCCCTCAGTTTCAATTGGCCCCTATCAGCCCGAGTCTCCTAAGCCCGGAGACACCATATCAATGGATTATACCCTTGCAAATTCGGGCGACTCCTCAACTCTACCAGGTACGCTGAGTTTCATCAGCAACTCTGATGGAGGGATGATTCTAGCTCAGATACCAGTCTCAGCAATCTCGGCAGGAGGATCTTCATCTGGCACAATAAGCATAGGTCCTTGGCCAGACTCTCGGGTGGTCGAGGCAGAATTAATCTGGTCTATGGCTGGTTCTTCGGCCATCAGCCCCCTCTCAATCTCCTCTGACATGCCTACAGATACGGGCCTAGAGCTACCCTTCGATGTCATGGCTGCAATCTATGGTGCCATAGTCGGTTTTGCCGTGGTCCTAGTTGGATTAATCGTACTAAGGGCAGTCTCTGAGCGCACCCCTAGCACTGAGTCTGAGGATAGTGTGCTTAGAGAATCGCGCATATCTATGAGACAGGAGTCGTCGTCAGAGAAAATTGAGGTTCCATGCCCGAGTTGCCAGCAGAGACTCAAGATTCCATTTTCTCACTCGGGGATGGTCAAATGCCCAGCCTGCAACAGTCAATTCCATACTTCTCCTCCTGAAGAAACGGAGAAATCTCAATCAAACCCTCCCAGTCAATCTGGTCCCGAGCCGGCAACTCAATCCGATACCGCTTCTTCGATTGCCACCGTGGTATCTTCAGAGGATGAGCTCCCATGTCCCGAGTGCCAGCAGATGCTCAGAATACCAATAGATAGGAGACCAGTGCACTCTAGGTGCCCGGCGTGCAGGACCGAATTCCTGGCTGAAGTAGGGTGATATTATGATTGAGTTGAGCGAGTTCGAGGAGATGTATCTGAAAAGACTCTTCGAGGCCCATGCAGACGACCCCGCAATGATTGTGAAGACGACTAAACTGGCCGAAATGATGGATGTGAGTCCGGCTTCAACCACTGAGATGATTCAGAGGCTCGCCAAGCGTAATCTAGTCACCCACGTACCCTACAAAGGCTGTAGACTGACTCCAGAAGGCTTTCAGCAGGCTGCGATGATTAAGCGCAGAGAAGGGCTGATAGAGATACTTCTTACTGAGGTAATCGGATATGAGGGAAGTGTCAATGAGGCTGCCTGTAAAATTGAGCATGCAATCGATGAGGAGTTAGAAATTGCCCTAGATCGTATGCTCGGTTACCCTGAGAAGACCCCTAGCGGCGACAGAATACCAGTCATAGAGAGACAAATTGAACCTATGCGAACTGGGCTACTAATTCCTCTCAGTGCGCTACCGATAGGTAGCAAGGCTACCATTGAGCTGATTGTCATGCGACCAACCGATTCACGTACAGTCGAGTTAGCCGGACTTGGGGTTGGGACTGAGGTTGAGTCAAAGAGCGATGGAATCTACTCCTCAAATCAAAAGTTGGAGATGTCAAAATCAATGTCCCTGAGAATCCTCGCTAGGACCGAGCAGGTGATGTAATGGAGAACCAAGAAGATCTTGATTCTCTGGCCGATTCAATCGGTGATGTAGTTCTGCCAGCGCCGGAAATTCAAAATCAAGCCCCGATTGTTTCCGTTGAGAATGATAGAAGCAAGGACAGAATCAAACTACTTCGCTCCAGAGAGGAGATGCTACTGAGAATCGACAGAATGCTAATCAGCAGCGGAGCGAGATTAGTCCTCTTCCTGCCCCTAGTCGTGATTATTCTATACGGGCTTGCACAGGCGTTCTCGCAAGGTGACCCAGAATGGTGGACAAACCACTTGGAATCTGTGGCTTGGGGCTCAGATATCTCCACTGCAATATACGGGCTTTCAATGCTGATGCTGATTGCAGATTCAGCAATGCTACTCTTGCTGTTCTGGCTCATGTCAATTACTCGATCAATCTTCTCAATGGAATCGAGTGAATTGACTAGGCTGGGCCTGACCTTCAAGAGCTCACATGGGTACGCTGAGATGAGGGCCACGATTGATGGCGCCATCAGACAACTGGGTATCACAACGGCCCTAATTTCTCTTGCTGCGATATTGCTCGGAATCTCAATGTGGCTCCCTGAGGACAGCGCAGGAACGCCATTCATGCTCGCACTCTCAACTGGAGCCTTGCTCAGCGGCCACGGTGTGCACATGGTCTCAGAACGCTCTAGATTCAACACTAGCGAGCCGTGGGGTATGCTGCAAGCCTTCTCACCGCCAATTCATCCCGCTCTGCTGAACCGCCCATTCACCGATGTAATTCGCGCACATGTCGACCCTCTGTTAGCAGTCAGGATGTCAGAGTACCTCTCTTCCATAGAACCCTCGATTAAGGAAGGCAGCAGTGTGAGGGAGTTGCAAGAGACTCTTCTACATCTACTGTATCTCCGAAGATCTTCACTAATCGATGAGGAACTGTTCAGATCTGCTCTAGAGCCCATGCTCGATCCCCCAGCCATTGAGCGCCTGTTCAACCATCCAGAACTAGGCGAAGAGACATGGGATAGACTTCTATCAAGAGCACGCTCTCAATGCGCGCCTTTCTTCCGTATCCATGATCGCTTGAGGATGAGCAGGTCGGCTACCGAATCTACCGGCGAAGTCTGGCTGGATGTGGACATGGAGAACTTAGTAGTCGGTCAGGCCAACCTATTCGCATTTGTATTAAATCAAGGAGAATCTCCACTGGATTTGGTACTTAGAGTCCAGACTCCAGATTTCAGACCCCAGGAATGTGTTTATCGGTTGAATGCAGAACCAATGAGGGTTGACTCCGAACCTGTCGGAGATGAACTCTACTCGGCTTTACCCGCGCTGATGTCCTCTACTCGGATAATCTGGCAGAGCTTGCTGCCTTCTGCCATGGGTGAGGCTACAGTTACACTACGACTCGAGGACGAGGCTGGGAACCTAATTTCGGGGAGAGTATTGGCTGTTCAGGTACGCCCTGATTTGCTGACCCGGGTTAGAATGTCTCTTGGAGGATTGTTCATGTTCGGAGCAGCAATCGTAGTCATCTCACCATTTGTACCATTCCTGATCAATCTAGTAGGACTTTGATTCAGGTCCATTCAAAGGTGATGCCCTTGTGGTGCAACTGTGTCTGAAGACGGCTCTATCCTGAGTGATGACCTCAGGACCAGGCTGCACGCAATGGAGACTAAATTGCGTAGGATGCGTGAGCAGAGGGGCAATCACAACGAGAACGCCAAGAGGGCTGCGGATTCGAGAGACTCTGTGCAGAACCAGGGCAAGGAGCTAAGGGAACGAATCGGAGAGAGATTAGAGGCCCAGAAGGAAGTCAGAACTAGGGCCAAAACACATCAGGCCAAGCGTGACGAGATTCAGAAGCAGATTGGTGAATTAATCTCCCAGAAGAGAGGTAGGAAGAGAGATGGCGGGACCAAGTCAGTCGTGATTCAACTATCAGAGACCATTGGAGAGATTGATCGAATAGAGAACCAGATTATGACTGATGGAAACCTATCTCTCAAGAAGGAAAACCGCTTACTGAAGAAACTAAAAACTCTGATTTCGAAGAGGGACGAGTTAATGCCCGAGGTTCAGGAACTACAAGTCATTGAAATCGATCTAGGCGATATGGAGGGCTCAATCCAACTTCTCCGTTCTGAGGCTGACGCTGAGCACAAAGCGATGCTTGAAGCCAACAAGGAGGCTGATGAGATATGGGAAGAAGTCAAGCCAATGCTCGAGGAACGTGATTTCCTCAGAGCGGAGGGCGATAGGCTCCACGCTGCATTTGTCTCATCTAGAGAATCTGCAGACAATGTCCACTCTGGCATTAAGGAATTGTTAGATCAGGTCAATGAGATTCGTGATGAACTGAAGGCTCAGAGAGAGGAGAGAGAGCGGATTATCAGGGAACATAACGAATCTGTGAGAATGGCTACCAAGACTCCGGATGAAGACGAAGAGTTAGCCGACTCACTAACTGAGCAACTACTAGAGAGTGGCTCTATCACTCTGGGTGGTACCAGAGCAGAAATCTCCGAGAGAGAATCTCCCCGCAAAAGGAAGAAGTCACGCAGACTGGGAACAACTAGGGGCAAGCGGGACTGATTACCAACCACGCTCTTCCATTCGGACTTCGAGTTTATCTATCTCCAAACCATCCATTGGTTTCCCTGCCATCATAGCAGAAGCCTCGGTGACCTTACTGGGATCATTAAAGTGATGAGTTGACATTACTATTGCTGAAGCAGTCGTGGCTGGATCCTCGGACTTGAAAATTCCTGATCCTACAAATACACCGTCCATCCCGTGACGCATCAACAGGGCTGCATCGGCTGGTGTAGCTATTCCTCCTGCAGAAAATGTCACGACAGGTAATCTCCCCATCTCCTTCACTTCTCCCAGAACTTCCACGATGGCATCGTGACAAGCATCCATGCTTCCAAAGGGCGTGTTTTCGACAATGAGTTCATGCTCACTGGCTTGCTCTATTCTACGGAAGCCGTCGGACATCTTGCGAGCCATGACCTCAAACTCAACATCGTTTGCACTCTGTAGAAGAGCAATCTCCTGAGATACCAACCTAGCGTGTTGGATAGCACTGACGACATTTCCCGTTCCGGCTTCCCCCTTGGTGCGAATCATCGCTGCACCTTCCATGATTCTTCTGCATGCCTCGCCTAGGCTAGTACATCCACAAACAAATGGAATGGTGAATTCATTCTTGGTTATGTGATAGAAAGGATCTGCCGGAGTTAGTACTTCGCTCTCATCCACCATGTCGACACCGAGTTCTTGGAGGACACGAGCCTCTTCGTCATGTCCAATCCTAGCCTTTGCCATTACAGGGATACTGGTGGTCTCAATAATTCCTCTGATTAGTTTTGGGTGGCTCATTCTAGCCACGCCTCCATCAGACCTGATGTCTGCAGGTACCCTTTCGAGGGCCATTACTGCTGTTGCACCTGCATCTTCAGCGATGTGAGCTTGCTCAGGAGTGACGACATCCATTATGACGCCACCCTCCTGCATCTTGGCGAAACCTCTCTTTAGCAACTCAGTGCCATGTCTCATCTTGTTGAGGTCTACCAGTCTGGCCACATCATAGCCTCGGGCCAGTACCTCAAGAACCCTTGTGCAGGCCCGATTCAGGAATCAGCCAGCACAGGAGAGTCACCTTCTGCAATAGGCAGGTTGGGGGCCTCATCCTCATTCTTGTCCAACCAACTGAGCTCCTCATCCGGAAGATCGGTGTCAGCGTAAATCGCTTCGACTGGACATTCGGGGACGCAAGCAGCGCAGTCAATGCACTCGTCAGCGTCGATTACTAAGTAATCATCAGCTTCTCTGAAACACTCTACGGGACAAACCGCAACACAATCCTGATATTTGCACTTTACACAAGCACTGGTCACTACATGAGTCATGTCTATCGAACTCTGGTGAATACAGATTGCATATCAACGCTTGTATGAATCATGCTTTTTCTATTAGTTCATGAATCAATCCGGTAGCTACCGACTCTACTTCTTGACCGGGATAGGACTCTACCTTGAAACATCCTTTCGCAGTAGCCTCTGAGCTATCATCGCTCACTATTGTGACTTCCCCACAGACCAATTCTGCTAGAGAGATTCTGATGTGCAGAACCTTGTCTTCGTCTAGTCTGTTTGAGATTCCATTTTCTAGTAGGTTCCGTAACCCTTCTCCTCCCAATCTGGAAAGCGAATACGCAGATGCCTTCCTACCTGAGATGCTAGCCTCAATGATAGTCTGCTCTGAACCATGCCAAGATTTGCCTTTCTCCATGTTGACTTCACATCCTTCACCAGTCAGCCAGCGCAAACCCTGCTCAATAAGGGAGACATCATCGACAGCGCTGGCATGCACTCTCCAGCGTGCGCTATGCAGTCCCATGGTTGGAGCAGAAAAGCCCTCGACTTAATGCTCTCCTGCCGCAGCATCCACATTCCTTCGAGGCTTTGGTTCATATACTCGGGGTAGGTGGCACGGCCCGCATACGAGGTAGCCCTCGGCAGGAGTCCAATGTCATGGCAAAGGGAGCAGCAGCCAGGGCAGCGGCACGCAGGCAGCGCGACAAGTGGAAGTCGAAGCGTTGGTACAGCATCAGAGCCCCCAGGAACCCCTGGGCATTCAAGATCATCGGCGAGACCATGGCCGAAGAAGAAGAGATGCTCCTCGGGCGACATTATGAGATTCTACAGTACGAGTTGGACGGCGATTTCTCCAAGATGAATGTCAAGGTCCAATTCAGAATCCACGATGTCATAGGCTCAGATGCACTAACTGAGTATATCGGGCACGAGCTTCTGAAGGATCATATCCGCAGACAGGTCCGTAGAGACCGAGGCAAGATTGACGATACTGTTGATCTAGTTACCAAGGACGGCTATTATATCAGAGTCAAGCCGATGATGATTACACGCAACAAAATCAAGGCTAGCCAGAAACAAGAGATTAGATCTCAGGCTAGAGATTTGATAATCAAGTTGGGTGCCACCACCACATGGGTCGACATGCAAAAAGCAACTCTCGATGGAACTCTCGAGACGCAGATTCGAGAGATTGCATCCAAGATCCAACCCGTTAGGGATGTCATGATTAGGAGAGTGCAACTAATCCAATCTGGCGTTGAAGTCGGTGACGGACCTACTCTCGAGGAGATAATCTCCCAGGAGGAAGAGGTCAAGCAGGCCGAGACTGTTGAAGAAGACTCAGAGGGAATCTTAGAGACGATTTCGGATGCTGTGGATGATGTGGTCGACGAAATTAAGGAGGCCGCTACAGAGGTAGCCGGCGAACTAGCCATAGGTTCGGGCACGACAGCAGTTGATGCGGCCGTCGAAGGTACAATTGAGATAGCCGAAGAAGTGGTCGAATCTGTAAAAGAAGTCGCTGAGGCTGTGAAAGAGGAAGTCTCCGAGGCTATCAGCGGAGACTCAGATACTGACTACGAGTCGATGACGGTCGCCGAATTGAAGGTTCTACTGAAGGACGCCGGCAAACCGGTCTCGGGCAAGAAGGCCGAGCTGATTGAGCGCCTCAAGGAGTGATTCAATGGCCCGCATTGCGGTGCTTTGCGGAACTGGCATGAGTGCCTTTGCTTCACACCTATCCTCTACTAAGGGCGCCAAATCAAGTACCCTGAGGGTTGATTCTGAGTGGGGCCAAGTCCCCGCTACTCTGGTTGATACTAGGGACGGAGAGGTCATGATAATCGACAGACACCACTCTGATTCCGACTCAAGAACTCCTCCTCATCAGATTGAACATCGTGCCAATGTGCATGCAGCAGCGAGCTTCCAGCCCAATTTGATTCTCAGTATCAACTCTGTAGGTAGCATGCGAGAAGACCTACCCCCGGGAACCATAGGCGTTGCAGCCGATGTCCTAGATCTAGCAGAGAAGCCATGGACATTCCATGACAAGCATGCAACACACGCCGACAGAACATCTTGCTTTGATTCGCATGCTAGTCAAACCTGTGCCAATACTCTCCACTCCGCCCAAGGACAAGTCACCTATGACCTAGTGGTGGCGCAGTGTGTCGGACCTCAATTTGAGTCTCCCTCAGAGATAGATGCTCTAGAGAGACTAGGGGCTGATGTAGTGGGAATGACTCTAGGCCCTGAGTCAAGACTCGTAGCAGAGACAGGCATTCCTCATGTAGCACTATCATGTTCTTCAAACTGGGCTGCTGGCAGAACGCCTGGCTCGCCGAAAGCCGAAATTGATCACGAGGCGGTGGATGAGATGGCAGCATCGATGCGAGAGAGGGTGGATGAGTGCGTGAAGGCCCTGTTATCCAGCGGGTGATTACTTGGAGAGTGACACTAGGAACGGACTCCTACTTATCGCTGTGTCATTGAT
>Ga0114933_10000665_pt1 | contig 40927 bp, 42 predicted proteins | sample 4SBtaG_FD_89691 | JGI IMG/M metagenome (GOLD analysis project Ga0114933, IMG submission 89691) | Deep subsurface microbial communities from Kolumbo volcano to uncover new lineages of life (NeLLi) - 4SBTROV12_W25 metaG | ecosystem: Environmental > Aquatic > Marine > Volcanic | place: Kolumbo... | reverse complement strand
CAAGGAATGTTAGAATTATTTGAAGATAAAGCAGAAGAAATTCGTTCTGGTAAAAACAAGTACTTTACAATGCTTGAAGTTGTAAGAAAACTCAAAGGCTTTGTTGATACCAAGAAACAACCAGCAGGATTAGATTTGGCAAAGATGTTTGGTAACATCTTGATGAAGAGATCATTTGATTCAGTTGGTTCATGGCACGTCAAAGGATTATTCCTTGGTATGATGCACTTCCAAGACAAATACAATGAAGACTTGGAAAGATTACAAAGATGTGATATTCACTATGTAACTCCAGACCTCAGAATAGTTCCATTCTGTGCATTTAATGTAATTCCAGAATGGTATAGAGATAGAATTCAAAAGAAATACTCTATTACTGTAGAGGAATGGGAAGAAAGAGAAGGTGTTAAACTCGAAGACGGTCTCTACAGAGGTCTTATGAGACGTGGAGCAGGTGATGAACTTGCTGCTGGCTGTGCAAAGAGTCAGATGTTCCATGACGCTGCTCAAGCAACAATGTAAAATTAGAAAATATTTTTTAATTAAATTATTTTTGAAGAATTTCTTTGTAAAGAGAATGATATTTTTTTGCAATTATTTCCCAATCATAATCTTTGACTTCTTGTAATCCGCTATCACTTAGTTTTTCTCCAATGCCATCTTCAACAACTCTGTTTACTGCTTCTGCAAAGCTTTTAGGATCTCGCTCAGAAAACTGAATTGATTGATTGGATAATGCACGCAATTCTTTAATGTCTGAAGTGATTACTGGGCAACCTGATGCCCAAGCTTCTAGTATTACTGTGGGAAATCCCTCAGCTTGACTGGGAATTACCAAACAATGTGCAGATTTTAAATACGAGATAACATTTTCCCATGGTTCATCAAATAACATTTTTGTTGGAAGAGAAAGAGATTTTGCCATTTTTTCAAAAATTTCATATCCTTTAATCTTGTCCTTCCTGCCAACAAAAAGTATGTATTTCTTTTCAGATTTTTTAATATTTGAAATTTCATTTAACGAAATACCATTTGGAATGTATCTCCAACCTCTTAACTTTGCCCAATAAGGATTAACTGTAGTAATGATTGGAAATTTCTCAACATTTTTTTTGATTTGATTTGAAAATGATTCACCTACTATGCCATATTTTTTCATCAATTCTGTAACATAATCTCCATGAATTGTAAGAATTGATTTTTTTGGATCAACTGAAATCCCTGCAAATTTAGGATTGTGAATATGTATGATATCTGCAGAAATTTTTAATCGTTTTAAATTCCTGTAGAATGTAAGTGATTTTAGTTTAGGTATATTCACAAATCCAACTTTATTAATATCAAATATCTCAAATTCAGCCTGATCTTTGAGATATTTGTGTAAATTGTATACATGTCTGCCAGAACCACTAACTCCGCCATATCTAGCATTAATTAATGCAATTTTCAAACCTGAATTTAGAAAGCTTGCTTCTAGACTTAAACCTTATTTCGGTCTAATTTATTAGAACTTTCTATTAACAAGATTTTTAATTTGACATTTTTATTCATACATATTGAAATATGCGGTCACTGGTGGTGCTGGATTTATTGGAAGCAATATTGTAAAACATCTTCTTGAAGAAAATCACACAGTAAAAGTAATTGATAATTTACATGCAGGAAAATTAGAAAATTTAGAAGAAATAAAAAACAAAATCGATTTTAAAAAAATAGATATTTTAGATTTTGATCAACTATCAAATGAAATGAATGATTTAGATGGGATTTTTCATCAGGCTGCACTTACATCAGTTCCAGAATCATTTTTGCATCAAGAAGAATATACACAGGTGAATGTTGTAGGAACAGAAAATATTTTTAAAATTGCCAAAAAATTTGATATCAAAGTAGTATTTGCTAGTAGTGCGGCAGTTTTTGGAAATACTACAACAATACCAATTCCTGAAAATGTTGAAAGAAGACCGATAAATCCCTACGGGATGACAAAACTATCTGATGAATTATTAGCCAAAAAATATACTGATTTAGGAGTAAAAATTATTGGCTTACGGTATTTTAATGTCTATGGACCTAGACAAAATATTGATTATGCAGGAGTAATAACAAAATTTTTAGAAAAAATTTCTAACAAAGAACCACCAATCATTTTTGGTGACGGGATTCAAACTAGAGATTTTATTTTTGTATCTGATGTAGCAAATGCAAATTTACATGCTATGAAAAGTAAAATCACAAGTGATTACTATAATATTGGAACTGGCACTAAAATATCTGTAAAAGAACTTGCAAAAATTATGATTTCTCTATCTGAGCTAACACTTGAACCAGAATATAGAGAATTACCAGATGGTGATATAATTACAAGTCAAGCTGATATCCGTAAAGCAGAAATGGATTTGTTATGGAAGCCTATGGTATCTTTAGAAGATGGATTAAAAAAATTCTTTCCAAATAAAATTTGATATATTTCCAAAAATTAAGATGCGATGTGATTTTTAATGTATTTTTATATTGATCAATATTCAATATATTTATGATAAATCATCGGTGGCCTGATTTTTTTATTGTAGGTGCCCCACGAACTGGAACAACATCGTTACAAAATTATTTTGAAGAAATACCTGATATTTTCATGTGTCCCAAAGAATCTGGGTATTTCAGTAAATTAAGTCCAGGACCTGCAATTTCTGAAGAGAATTATGTTAATTCATTTCATAGTGCATCTGACAAACAAATCATTGGTGATGCCACTGCAATTTATCTCCGAGATCCAGAAACTCCAAAATTTATTCACAATGTAAATCCTAACTCAAAAATAATAATACTACTTAGAGATCCTATTGAACGAGCATTTTCGCATTATTTGATGTACCTTCGAGATGGATATGAATCAGATTCTTTTTCTAACAAACTAAATAATTTTATTTCAAAAAAATCTACTACAGGAAATTTCTATAATTATATTATAATGCCAAGTTTCTATCATGAATCCGTTTCCAGATATCAAAACATTTTTGGACATAATAATGTGAAAATTTGGATTTATGAGGAATTTTCAGCAAATACGCCAAAAATTGTTCAACAAATTCTAGATTTTTTAGGCGTTACAGGAATAATGCCAAAAAACATTGGTAAAAAATACAATGAGTATGGAAAGCCACTAGGAGAAACTAGCAGAAATATAGTTGAAAACACTACTATCAAAAACATCGCAAAACGATTTTTACCAAAATCAAAAAGAACCTCACTCCAAAAAACTATTTTTAATCAAAAAGGAGAAAAACCTGTTTTAAATGAAAATGATATACAAATTTTACAAGATTTATTTAATGATGATGTAATTAAAATAAAAAAATTATTGGATAGAAACCTTACTTGGACTCATTTCCCTGAAAACTGAAAATAAAATGACTCATGAGAAACAAAAATTAAAAATTATAATAATACTAAATGGTGAAAAAATCCCCATATGGGAATTCAATTTTATTGAAAAATTGCAAAATTCAACATTTGCAGAAATCACTCATATTATTACATCTCCAAATATTCAAAAACACAAACCTTCATTTCCATTGAAGATGTATCAAAAATTTGATTCCAAATTTACCATTACTGAAAATGCATTTGAACAAAAATTGATTAGTGATCTTCCAAACTCAAACATTGTCATTCAACTAAATAATTCAGATGAAAATATTGTAAACCAAATTGATAGTAAAGGCTCTAATATTGATTTAATTATTTCTTTTTCAGAAAAATTTCCCCCTGAAAATTTTTACTCTATTTCAAAATATGGATTATGGAAATTAGTTCATGGAAAAATTTCCTCAAAATATCCTCCTGGTTTTTTTGAAGTTATTTATGAAGAATCCGTTGTTGAATCTAAAATAATATCATATCAACAAAACCTTCAAAAAATTATTGCAAAATCATTTTCCGCAACTGATAAATTCTCTGTTAAAAGGACTATGAATTCAATTTATTGGAAAGGAATTTCAATGTTGTTAAAATCACTCAAACAATTATCAATTTCAGAGAAAAGCTTCTCAAATAATGAAAAATTCATTGAAGTAGATTCATTAGGAAATATAAACTTCATATCACTTTTGAAATCACTATACAAAAAATATAATCACTACAAGAAATTTATCAATAATTACTCAGAACAATGGATTTTAATGTATAATTTTGAATCTTCTATTACATTTGAATTTGAAAAATTCAAAAAATTAATTCCAAAACCCAATAGAATATGGGCAGATCCTTTTGTAATTTTTTCAGAAAATTCACACCATGTATTTTTTGAAGATATGTCCTTAGAAGATAATCTGGGTTCAATTTCACATATAGAAATTGATGAAAATGGGCTTATTTCTGAGCAAAAGTCAGTTCTAAAAAAGAAATACCACCTTTCTTACCCTTTCATTTTCCAATTTGATGGAACGAATTACATGATTCCAGAATCATCTTCTAATAATCAAATAGATGTTTACAAATGTCTTGATTTTCCTGATCAATGGGAATTTTATAAAACTATTATGAATAAAGTTCAGAGTGTAGATACTACAATATTTTATCATGATAAAAAATGGTGGATGTTTACAGGAATTTTAGAGAATAAGGGAATGTCTTCTTGGGATGAAGTTTCATTATTTTATTCAGACAATCCAATAGAGCCAAATTGGATTCCTCATCCTACCAATCCAATCATTTCTGATGTGAGGCAAGCACGATCTGCAGGAAAAATCTTTGAATTCAATGGGAAACTTTGTAGACCTTCTCAAGATAGTTCTCATGGTTATGGTTATGGAATATCAATAAACGAAATAATTACTATTAATGAAAATGAATATTTAGAAAGACCAATCAAAAAACTATTGCCTACATGGGATGAAGATATTTTTGGATTACATACAATCAACCATTCAAATAATTTTACAGTAATTGATGTAAAAAATAGATATCGTAAATAACGTGTTGATAATTAATTTCAAACTATGACTTAACTTTATAAGCAGATTTTCTATTCAAATTATTAGATAAAATGAATGACTGTGTATGTTGTGGGAAAAATGATTTTTCAGAAATTAGAAAAACATCTTGTTTGTTAGTCCCAGTTTATTTATGCAATAATTGTGGATTGTCAATGTCTGGTAAAAATGAATTAGAAATGCGTCAAAAACTTGAGGAATTATACAAATCTGATTATTGGTCAAAGATGAAGAATGTAGATAAAGTAATTGAATCTAATTATAATGATCTTGATTCAGCTTTTGTACGAACTAGAATAAAATCTCAAATTGACTATTGTAAAAATTATCTTAAACCTAAATCAAAATTATTAGAAATTGGATGTGGTTTTGGAATAAATATTTTTGAATTAGAAAAAATTGGTTTGGATGTGATGGGTGTAGAACCTGATTCTAGGAATGTAAAATTAATCAACAAGCGCTTAAAAAACGGAATTTGTCATACTGGGTTTTGGGAAGAATTTGAAACGGATAAAAAATTTGATGTGATCTGGTTTTCACATTCACTAGAGCATTTTGTCAGACCTGATATCTCATTAAAAAAAGCAAGCAAACATTTGAATCAAAATGGGATAATTTTCATTGAAATTCCAAATACTGAAAATGATATTCGATTAGAAAGTTCCATCACTCACAATCCACATACATTTCATTTTACCAAAAAATCAGTTATGGAACTAGTAGAATCATGTGGATTTACTATTGTATCATGTGATCTTTTTAATAGAAAAAGAAATACAAAAGAAAAACTTATTCGTGGTTTAGAAAAATATGGTGGTTTAAAATCAAAGTATGCACCATACCATTTTTACAAAACTAATGATGGAACCATTGCAAATGAAATTAGATTAATTTTACAAAATAATGATACTAATTAGTCACAACATTCAAATTTTTCATGATTTATTTTAAAAATTTTTACGTTATAATTAAGATTTTCATCTTGTGAATCAAATTCTTTAATCAAGAAATCAATCTCTTCTCCGTTATTGAAAACATCCTTGATAAATTCAGGTCGTTCTGGATTATCATCAACAACTAAATGAGTCAATTCAATTCCAGAATCTTTAATAAAATTACTTAATTTTTCATAATTGTTAACATTAAAAATTTTCACTGTCTTTTCAATACTATTCCTAATTGGTTTTTTATCTTCTCGATTCATATCAAAATATATTTTATAATTACTCCATTCTTCAGGAATTTCAGCTGCTTCTAAGAATCTACTTTCAGGATAAAAAGAATTTACTCCATTAGATGAAGAAACAATGATTTTAGAAACATCAAAAATATCTCTTTGAATTTCTTGTTTCTCTATTTTCCATTCTAAGAAAGATATTGATGAAATAATTATAAAAACAACAAATAAAATTTTAATAATATTTCTACTTTGAAATCGTTCTGAAATAATTTTAATTCCAAATGTAGAAATTACTACTAATATGGGAAAAAGATAGAATACAAATCTAACATCTTTTAATGGAATTGAGTAAGCGTATAAGATTGGTAAAATCATTAAAATCGAAATTGAAAAAATTATAACCATTTCTTTATCCCATTTTTTAATAATCGAAATAATTCCAAATGGAACAAAAATGATAAATGTAGGTATCATTGCCCATCCCAAATATTTTGGAAGATTTTCCAGAGATGTCCATATGTTTGGATTACCAATTGATTCATCAGAATCAGTTAATCCTGCAATAGAACTACTGGCCCTCATGAATAATGCATCATTTTCCATTACATTGTATTTGTAATATGCAATAGGTGCAATTGTTGCTCCAAAAATCAAAATACAAAAAATCAAAGTAAAAATTTTCTTCTTGTCATTTTTATCCTTAATTATTAAAATGGATAACATTGCCAAAAAAACAACAAGACCTTCTGCACGAACATTAGTACTAAGTCCTATAATTACAAATGATAGAAAAATAATAATTCTATTTGAACTTAAACTCATTGAAATACCTGAAGTGATCAAAAAAATGTAAAGAGGGTCAGTAATTCCTAAAATAGAATTTTGAATTAAATGTGGTTCAAATGCAAATAATACACAGCCTAAAACACTAAATTTTTGGTCAAAAAACTTTCTGCATAAAAAATAGATTGGAATAACTGTAATTACCGAAATGATAATTGAAAGAATTTTTTGAGTTTGCATAAATTCATTTACTGTTTCAAAATTTAGTAAATAGAAAACCCCTGATACAAACATTGACCATCCTGGATTTGCAGGAGAATAATTATTTGGCAAACTACCTTTGACAAAAATATCTGATGCAAAATAAAAATATCCTAATGCATCAGATGTTAATGGTATGTCAGAAGCATAGTAATACATTCTAATTATTAAACTTCCTACCATGACAAATAACAAAATTAAAAATAATTTTGAGAAACTAAGTTCAGAAAACCCATTAAAAATTTTTTGTTTCAACTATGATGAAACGCTTAAACTGATTAAAATATTATTCTAACCCCTTTGTTTCATCTTGATTCCCATGATGACATAAAATATCATCAGAGAAAATTCTGCAACTCCAAACGCTATTGCTACACCATTAACTCCAATATATGAGCCTAAGATGAAAATTAATGGAATTTGTACCGCCAATGAAATTACTGAACCTATTAACACAATTTGGCTTTTTTCTGAACCTAAAAATTTTGAAGTATACATCATTGATACAGTTCTTGGAATGATTGCCAGGCTTAGAATTTGAATTATTGTGCCTGCATTTTCAAATTTTGGAAACAATGTTGGAAGAATTAAAGGAGCCACGGTAAAACCTAGAACTGCCATAATTATGGATATAACTATAATCCATTTTTTTAGTCTACGAGTTGATTTTCCAGCTGAATCTAATGTTAATGTATAATGTACTACAACAGAAGGCACCATTACAAGACCACTAAAAAATTGCATTCCTAAATAGTAATTTCCTAAAATGGCAAATCCAAAAAAAGGTGCTATTATGATTTTATCAATTTGTGAAAATAAAACTCGTGAGATATCTTTTCCATAAGTATTAAGCATAAAATGTAATTTTGTTCGTACTAGTGGAAAATCAATTCTAGATTCTCTAAAAATTTTTACAGCGGTGTATACATGAACTAAAAATGAAAGTCCAACCCCTAAAACGATTCCATTGGTACCTAATACATAATACAAAGATAGTGCTAAAGTTACAAATACAATTTTTTGAATAATAAATATTTTTGAATATTTTTTAAATTGAGCCTTACCTAAAAGATATGCATTAGATAATCCAAAAATCACATACCCAATTACATATGCACTAATTACTGGATTAGGAATAATAATTAAAACAACTAAAGAAGAAATTGTACTAATAATTAATGAAATAAATAATAATGTTGATGCAATAGGAATTTTTTTTGCTGTATATACATTAATTGCGGCATTAGAACCAATCTGACTAACTACAGCAACAATACTTGCTATTGCAATAATGTATCCTACTTCACCATATTCTTCATTAGAAATGATTGTCGCCAAATAAAGCCAAAATAGAATTGTAATAGCTGCACCAGAAAAATTTGCAATACCAATAGCAGATAAATCTTCAAATCTTTTAATTAGATTCTTAATTTTTGTTCCTACGTCATCCATTATCTATTCCTTTTAAAATTCCCTAGCTATTTTTCACGAACAACATTTACTAATGAATATAGTAAAATTGCTGCCATAGTAAGCATAGTTCCTATGATTATTGTAGATACTCCAATTAAACTAACATGAATTGGAAAATTGCCAATAGAGACATATTCATTTACTACCCAAATTGTAAAAAACACTCCTAAAAATAAAAATATTATTCCTGGAATCCCATAAAATTTTAGAGGATGTTCAATTGAAATGAATTTCATTGTACTCATAACTACCGAAATTCCATGTGAAGCAGGATTATGAGTTGATGTGTCTCCTTCATAGATAATCTCTATAGGCACTTCAGAAATTTTTAATCCTGATTTACTGGCTTTTATCAAAATTTCTGTAGATACTCCCATCCCACGATCAGAAATATTCAATGCTTGAATTGTTTTTTTATTATATGCTCTAAATCCACTTTGTGAATCTGTCACTTTCAAATCTGTTTCTAAATTTGAAATTTTTGTTATTGCCTTAATTCCTAGTTTTCTGTAACCTGGAACTGATTCACTATCTCCTAAAAATCTTGAACCAATTACTATGTCTGATTCATTATTTTTTATGGGTTTTAAAACATGTTCAATATCTTCTAATTTGTGTTGTCCATCAGCATCAAAAGTAACTAATACATCAGCATCAATTTCTTTTGCTTTTGAAAATATTGAACCAATTGCTCCTCCATATCCCAAATTTTTGGGATGATTGATTACAGTGGCACCAAGTTTTTTTGCTATTTCTCCTGTTAAATCCGAAGAACCATCATTACATACAATTACTTCATCTGTAATTCTTTGTAATTCTACAACAATCTTTGCAATATTTTTTTCTTCATTGAATGCTGGAATTCCGATAACTGTTTTCACTTTCTTACTCCACTCCTTTTCATATTATGAAAAATATTAACTATCATCGAAAAACCTCCCTCTAGATTTAATTGAACAAAGTAATCCATATTTTTGATATAGAATTTGATTCCTAGGTTTCTTATACACCATTTTGTTAATGAATACCATGGAAAAACTACTCCTATTCCTCTATTGAATTGTTTAGTTGATGAAATTAATCCTTTTCCACTAATACCACGCTCATACTCATACATTAGAACATCATCAATTACTGCCAAATTCCCATATTTGAGAACATTAAGAAAAATTGCCCAATCATTTCCTAAAAATGATTCTGTAACAATGCTCTTTCTTATTATTTCTAATTTGAAAACACTATAGATCACTTGACAAGATGATTTTTTTAAATATTTTCTAGATTTTTTTGAATAATCTCCATTTAGAGGAAGAATGTTTCTTGGACGAACAATGTTTCGAATCTTTTTTATTAATTCTGAATATTCTAAATCTTTTTTATTAATTTCGATATTTTCATCATCTGGTTGATAATAATTAATTTTACAAATACTTGCTACACATTCATTATCTTTGTTTAAAGACTGAATATTTTTTTCTACAAATTCTGGTAATAACAAATCATCTACTCCTGTCCACATAAAATAATCTCCATTGGATCTTTCTAATACAAATTCAAAGTTTCTAGTTACTCCAATATTTTTTTCTTGACGAAAATATTTAATTCTATTATCTTTATTTAGATATTCTCTACAGATTCTCTCAGTATTATCATTTGATGCATTATCTGATATTATCAGTTCAAATTCTTTGTATGTTTGTTTTATTATCGAATCTAATTTTTGTTTTAGAAATCTTTCCCCGTTATATACTGGCAATCCGATACTTATTTTTGACATAATTTATCTTTCATTTTTTCTAGTCCTTTTTTTATCCCTATCATCTTATATCCTGTTTCTTGTTCTACTTTTTGATTACTTAAATGAACATTGGCTCGTTTTACTGGTAAATTTAATTCATCAGAATTGATTTTGTTTATTAAGTTGATTTTCAAATTAAAAATTTTTGCTACTTCTAGTGCCCAATCGTATCTACTAACAAAATCTGAGCCTACTAAATGAAAAATCCCTTCACTTTCATTTTCCATTAGCATTTCAGTAATTTTAACAAAATCTGGAACGTAAGTTGGCGAATTAAACCAATTTTCAATCTCATTAAATGATTCATTTATTTTTAAATTTTCAATTACTCTTAATACTGAATTGGTGTGTTGCCATTTTTCTTTCCATCCATATGGTTGATCTGTTCTTAATACTAAAAATGGATTTTTAGAATCCATCACAATTTTCTCACCTGCTAATTTTGTAATTCCATATTGACTTGTTGGATTAGTTTCATCTTGTTCATGATATTCTGATTTAATTCCATCAAAAACTGCTGACGTTGAAAGATATATGATTTTAGCATCTGGATTATTAATTCCTTCAATTATATTTTGAATTCCTTTCACATTGATTTTATTTGCAATAGTTGGCTCTTTTTCGCATAGATCAACATTTGTCAATGCTGATGAAACAATAATTGCATCAGATTCATCATTTCTAAAAAATTCCTTCGTTTTTTCTTTATTAGTGATATCTAGAAAATATCCATTTTCTAATTGAGGTATGTTTTCAAAATATGAATATTTTACTTCATATTTTTTTTTAGATAAAAGTTTCACAAAACCATATCCTATAAAACTAGACCCTCCAATTACTGTAATTTTCATATTATCTTTTTGATGATCTCTTTGTTATTTTTTTATCCTTGTTATTTTTCACACATTTTAGATATCCCATAGGTGCAGCTGTAAATAGCAATTTTTTTTCTATTGATTTATCAATTCTAAATCGATTATTAATTTTCAGAAATTCTTTAACTGCTGATTTTGGGTTATTATTTTCTCCCCATGGCCTATTCTTTAGAAGTTCATTGGGTATGTCATCTATTATTGTATCAAAAACTATCAAATAGCTACTTTTTGAAACAAATGTTGAATACAATTTTAATTCATTGAATACATGTTTGTGCGTATGATTAGAATCTAAAATTACTAAAATTTTCTTTTTATCCCCGATAATGTTTTTTATCTTTTTTACAATATTCTTATCTATTGATGAGCCTTCCAACATGTGAATTCTTTTGTATAGTGGATGATTTTTAATTTCTTTTTTATTTTCATTTCTAATTTTAATGTCTATTCCAATTACTTCCCCTTTTCCAATAATCTCTAAAATTGATGCTGAAAATATTATTGAGCCTCCTCTGGCAATTCCTGTTTCAATAATTATATCTGGCTTAGTTTTCCAAATAATTTCTTGAAGGGCAATAATGTCTTGAGGATATTGAATTATTGGACGACCTAACCAAGAAAAATGATATGAATATTCATTTCTAATGCTTTCTAGAAACCATTTCTTAGAAATATCTAGAATTTTTTCATCCTTATTCATTAAATCAATGAATTTTTTATTTCGTTTTTCAAATTCTTTTGCGTTCAAATTAGTCATTCTTCCTTCAAATAGTCGTACGATAAATCTTTTGGTGAAATTACTGATATGTTTAATGGAAGTTTTATTCCAAATTTAGGATCATCCCATCTAACGCCTCTGGCAAATTCTGGTTTATAGCGTTTTGAAATTTGATAGAGGACTTCTGAATTATCTTCTAGTGTTTGGAATCCATGGGCAAACCCTTTTGGAATATATAGCATTTTATGATTCTCATTGGTTAATTCTATGGAAAACCATTCTTTGAATGACTTTGAGTTGGATCGAAGATCTATAATTATATCAAAAATTTTACCTTTCGTACATCTTACAATTTTTGTTTCATCAAATGGTTCTGCTTGATAATGCATTCCACGAAATGTCCCTTTCTTAGAATTTCTAGAAATACTAGATTGAATAAATTCATAATCTAACCCCTTCTCTATGAAAATGTCTTTATCCCATGTTCTTGCAAAAAACCCTCTTTCATCCTCTATCTTTTCTATTTCAATTATGAATGCATTCTGTAGTTTTGTCTCAGAAAAAATCATTCTATTTTTACCTCTGGAACCAAAGTCACAAATTTACCTCCCCAATTTCGAACATATGAAATTTCATTCATAATTTCATTTTTGATATTCCAAGGTAAAATTACTATATAATTGGGTCTTGACTCATTGATCTTTTTGGGTTCTTTAACCGGAATGTGAGAACCTGGAAGATATAATCCCTGTTTATGCGGACTTTTATCTACTGCAAATTCTATTACTTCATTTCCAATTTCACAATAATTTAACAACGTATTCCCTTTTGCAGCAGCACCATAACAGACAATTTTTTCCCCATTTTGTGCAGCAGAATTAAAAAAGTCTTTTATTTGATTTTTTAACATTTTAATTTTTCTGGAAAATTCTTGATAAGTTGAAATATCAAGCAAACCGAAATTGTTTTCTTTTTCTAAAATTTTATTTACAGAATTTTCTATTTTTATGAGATTGTTTTCTTTGTGTTTTATGTAGATGCGTAATGATCCTCCATGTGTTGGAACTTCTTCGATATCAAAAATTTCAAGACCAAAGTTTTCAAAAATTTGTTTTACAGTATGTGCTGAAAAATATGAAAAATGTTCGTGATAAATTGTATCAAATTGATTGTTTTTAATTAATTGTAATAAATGGGGAAATTCTACATTGATTGTACCGTTCTGTTTTAGAAGAATTTTCATACCTTTTACAAAATCATTGATATCTGGAACATGGGCTAAAACATTATTTGCTATAATCAAATCTGCTTTTACTCCTTCATTAGAAATTTTATTTGATATATTTTCTCCAAAAAATTCTATTAAAGTTTTAACTCCCTTTTCTTTTGCAATTTTTGCAACGTTTGCAGCTGGTTCAATACCTAATACATCAATATTTTTTTCTTTAAAAAATTGCAATAAATATCCATCATTACTCGCAATTTCAACAACAAAACTTTGTTTACCAAGATTATTTTTTTTAATAATCATATCTGTATAATCTTGACAATGCTTTAACCAACTTTCAGAAAATGATGAAAAATAGGCATAATCACTGAAAATTTTCTCTGGAGTTTCAAATTCAGGAAGCTGGACCAAAAAACAATTATGACATACTAGAACCCTGAGAGGAAATCTTTTTTCTTTTACCTCTAACTTATCTTTTTTAAGAAATGAATTTGCTAAAGGAGATGTACCCAAGTCTATGAATTCATTTTTCAATTCAGTTTTACAAAACCTGCATAGATGCTGACTCATTTTTATTCTTCCATGAATTTTTCAATCTGTTTTTCTGTAAACCTTTTCATATCTCCATCTTTTAAAAATTCTTTATACCAATCTAATGTAAATAATAATGTCTGTTCTATGGTCATCTTTGAACTCCATCCTAACAAATTTTGTGATTTAGAGCAATCCAGATTCAAATATTTTGTTTCATGTGGTTGTTCAGAATTGTCAATTTTAATTTCTATCTCTTGTTCCATTTGATCTTTTAAAAATTCAATTATCCATTTTACTGGTTTTTCATCATCATTTGTTGGTCCAAAATTCCATCCATGTGAATATTTTTTTCTATCATTCCACATTTTTTCTGCCAAAATTAAATAACCGTGTATTGGATCCAAAACAAATTGCCATGGTCTTGTTGCATCTGGATTTCTAATTTCCATAATTGATTTTTGTTGTATTCCTCGAATCATGTCTGGAATTAGTCTATCCTCTGCCCAATCACCTCCACCTAAAACATTTCCAGCTCGTACTGATGCAACTGCAATATCTGTAGAATCAAAAAATGAATTTCTATATGCTGATGTTATTAATTCTGCACAACCCTTACTACTGCTATAGGGATCAAATCCTCCCATTGCATCCTCTTCAATATATTTCTGATTTGAATTTTTTACTTTGTATGATTTATCACTAGTCACCATAATAGCTACTTTTACACAAGATGATTTTCTGATTGCTTCCAAAACATTAGCTGTTCCAAGAATATTTGTTGAAAATGTTTCTAGGGGATTTTTGTATGACTCTCTCACAATTGCTTGTGCAGCCATGTGAATTACTATCTCAGGTTTGTATTTTTCTATTGTTTGTTTAACTAATTGAAAATCATTTATGTCTCCAATAATGTTTATCATGCCCTCTTCAACTTGTGTAATTTCATACATGCTGGGGTTCGTTGGAATATCTTTAGAAAAACCAATGACTTTGGAACCCAATTTTTTTAATATTATTGACAACCAACTGCCCTTGAATCCTGTATGTCCAGTTACTAGAACTGTTTTTCCTTTCCAAAAATCTTGATTCATTACCAAGTCTTCCAAAATGCTTTATTTGAATTCCATAATTCTTCTAACTGATTTTTATCACGTAGTGTATCTAGAGGCTGCCAAAATCCATTATGTTTAAACGCAGACAGTTGATTTTCACTTGATAATTTTTCTAGGGGTTCTCGTTCCCAAATTGTTGAATCATTTTCAAGATACTCGAATACAGTTGGTTCTAAAACAAAAAATCCCCCATTAATCCAATTTCCATCTCCAATTGGTTTTTCTATAAATTTTGTAATCTTATTGTCTGAAATTTCTAAATTCCCAAATCTTCCTGGAGGTTGTATTGCTGTGACTGTAGCCATTGTTTTATTTTTTTTATGAAACTCAATTAATTCTAAAATATTGACATCACTTAGACCATCTCCATATGTGAAACAAAATGATTCATCTTTAACATATTCTTTAACTCGTTTTAATCTCCCACCTGTCATAGTATCTATTCCAGTATCAACTAAAGTGACTGACCAAGGTTCAGCAAATTCATGATGGACCTCCATCTTGTTATTTTTTAAGTCAAATGTAACATCTGACATATGCAAAAAATAGTTTGCAAAATATTCTTTTATCATATATCCCTTATATCCACAACAAATCACAAAATCGTTAATACCATAATTTGAATAAGATTTCATTATGTGCCAAAGAATTGGCTTTCCTCCAATCTCTATCATTGGTTTTGGCTTGATAGATGTTTCTTCAGATATTCTTGTACCATATCCGCCGGCTAAGATTACTGCTTTCATTCTACTAATTTATTCTAAAATTTCCGTATTCATTAACTTTTGTATCAATTATTCATGTTGAAATTATTTTCATTGCTTTCGTACTTAGATTTTCGATGATTTTTCCTATCCACGTTCTTTTTTTTCCAGTGGCAAGTTTTTGAGGATAATAAAATTCAGTTGTAAAACTTTTTACTACTTCCTTATCACTAATTTTTCTATTATTTTTAACATCTTCTTTTTTGTCTTTGATTTCCTTCCTTAATTTTAAAACTGCAAATACTGATTGAATTTTTGGAACAGCTAATCCTTTTGATAATAAGAAAATAAACATACCAAATTCGAACAAAATTAGGTTTGGAAGAATTTTCCTATATGTTTCATCAGAGTAAAGCGTTTTGAGACATATCCATCTGTTCCTTTCTAGATAATAGAATTTTTTCCCAGACCACTCTAAATTTGGACTACCATAATGATAAACCGTTATTTTTGGTTCATAAAACGATGAAAATCCTAACTGTTTTGCTCTCCATCCAAAATCAAGATCATCGTGATACAAAAAAAATACCGAATCAACTTTTTTCACTTCATTCATAATCTTTGCAGATGAAAATGTACATGCTCCTGATGTGTAGCTTATTTCTGAAAAATCATTAAATTGCCCTGCATCTTCTTGGCCTTTCCCTCGTGAAAAACCTAATCCAAATGGATTAATCATGTTTCCTGCGCTATTGATAATACTGTGGTTTTCTTTTTCTAGCAGTTTTGGTTGGAATAAACCAGGTCCATTTTTTTCATATGTTTCTAAAAATTTCCCTAACCATGATGGCTCTACAATAGTATCATAATCTAAGAAAACAATGAATTCACCCTTGGCATTTTGAATCCCAATAGTCCTTGCACCCATTCCAAGATTACTCTCATTTTGAATTAAATTAATTTCCGGAAATTTTTCTTTACAAATTTTCTGACTATTGTCATGTGAATCATTATCTATGAGAATAATTTCAAATGAAATTTTTTCTGTTTTGTATATAGATTCTAAGCATTCCAAAACAAAATTTCCTCCATTATAGTTTAAAATGATTATACTGACCTGAGGTGCTGTCATGATATGCTTCTCAATTCCTTTGCCAGATATTTTGATGCGTCATTTTGATGGGAAAAATACCTCTCAACATACTTATTTCCATTTATTATCAATTGCTTTCTAAACTCTTTATCTAAAATTATTCTGTCAATTGCTTCTTCAATTTCATTAATATTTGAAACAAAGACCGTAGCTCCACTTTTTACAATAGATTCATTTTCAAAATTTTTATTAGATATCATTATTGTTGGTTTTTCTAAAATCATTGCTTCAAGAAGAATTGTAGAAAAATTTGTTGAAATTAACATTTCACAATTTTTGATGACATCAATTGATTTTTGATCTCTGTAAATTGCAATATTTTCATCCAAATCTCTGATGTAAGAAGTAATGTCATCGTAATCTTTTCTAGGATGAAGTTTAATTGTTGGTTTTTTCTCAGGATACTTTTTTAAAATTTCTAATGTTTTTTTAATTATTTCTTCCAACCTGTCATACGATCTTATATCGTTTCCATCAGCTTTGTATTTTGGAAATGTACTTGCAGTAGCTATGACAACTGATTCATTTTGCTTCGCATCTTCTCTTGCCAAGAAAAATTCTTCATGTCTTGGACTTCCGGTTTTTATGATCTGTTTTTCTGAAATCCCTTTTTCCATGATAAAATCATAACTGTTGTCTCCATACACTGCAACTTTGGATTTATTGTCAGGCAGAGTTGGTTGAAACGGTAAAAATACGTCAAATTTTGAATTTTCCACAATTATTGAATGTTGTAAAAATGTAATGGGAATGTTCATCAAACATGCCTTGTAATTAACAATTCTTTCTTCGAAACCTTTGTAGGCCCACTCAAATATTGCAGAAAATGTAAATGCATCAAAAATTTGTTCAACAAGAACTTTTCTTCTAATCATTTCTTCTGATCTCTCTAACAAAATCCCTGTAAATTCATTTTTCATTATATTCCATATACTAATATCATTTATTTTGAAGAACTTTTCTAGATTTTCATTTGAATTTAGTTTCATGATTTTTGATTTAATGCTATTTGTTTGTTCATTAATCTCGTTTTTTGTTTCTGATGTGTTAAAATCATCCAATCTCAAAATTTCACATTGATATTGTTTTACGATCTTTCTACTTTCAAAATTCCATATTGCAGGACGTCTTTGATTCAACAAGTAAACCCTATCAAATTCTTCAGAAAATTTTTTTAAAAGTCCCTTATAGAATACTGGATTAAAATCAAGTAATAAAATTGCTTTTTCTGAAGAATTATTTTCTTTGATAGATTTTGAAGAAAATTTTTCTAAGAAATTTTTTGTTTTATTAAATTGTTTTCTTGATATTCTAATTTTTCTTGTTCTAGCTAATGGGAGGGGAATTTCTATTTCTTCTCTATCTAATTTTAATTTCTGTGTTGATTTTTTTTCAACTATTGATGTATCTTTATTGTAAAGCAGAGTTTTGGTAATGTCTCCTAAATTTCCTACAAAGACACTTGTGGGATTTTTATTCTCAAGTATTTTCTGAATTCCTATTACATTTCTTGTAATTGATAAAAAATAATGAATTATTTCTGTCTCTAAGAGATATCCTAAGTTAATTCCTCCTGATTCTAATTGAACATCTTTTTGTTTATACCAATTTAAAGAAAAATTTGTCATAATATTATCAATATTATCATAATCTGAATCTAGAAAAAATTCATCAATGACCTGATGTGAAATATCTTTCTTTTTCAGAATCTTATGCGCTAATGTAGTCATCGCAACTATGTCTTTTTCATTACATTCTTCAATTTCATTTTTAAAATTATGAACGTCTTCTTCTGTCTCTATTAAAAATAAATTCAACTATATTTTACAAACTTAAAATCTAATTAATCTGCCTTTCTAACATTTTTTGACTAATTGTATTGGAATTTGTCTTAAACTATAGCAAATCATTGCCCAAAATATTATATCTATTTCATAATTTCAAAATATATGAAAAAGAAATTTGTGCCGATGAGTGAGCCTGATTTTGGCTCAAATGAATTGAAAAGTGTTTTATCTACATTCAAATCAAATTGGTTTTCTCAAGGCAAAATCACTGAACAATTTGAAAAATCTTTATCCAAATACCTCTCATCAAATGTTTCTGTAGTGAATAATGGCACTTCTGCATTGTTATGTGCATTACTAGCTCATGGCATAAAACCTGGTGATAAGGTAATTGTTCCCTCGTTTACGTTTATTGCAACATCCTCTGCTCCAAAATTGCTTGGTGCAAAAATTATTCCAGTAGATGTAGATCCTTTAACATTAAACATTACCCCAGAAGCAATTGAAAAAATAGTAAAAAAAACACGTGTTAAAGCTGTTATTGTAGTTGATGTTGCTGGACTTCCAGTTGACATTGATCCTATAGTTGAGTTGTCCAAAAAATACAATTTTATTTTAATTGAAGATGCGGCAGAGGCTCTTGGTTCAGAATATAAAGGTAAAAAACTAGGCTCTTTTAACCATACAGCCATTTTTAGTTTTCATATTGCAAAATTAATTACCACTATTGAAGGTGGTTGCATAGCAACAAAAAATAAAAAAATTATAAATAAAATTTCAAAAATTCGCAATCATGGTAGTTCCAATAAAAAATATGTTCATGATTTGATTGGTTCTAATTTTAGAACTACAGACTTGCAATCTGCATTGGGTTTAGTTCAATTAAAAAAAATTGATCAATATATTGAAAAACGTAATATGATTGCATCGTATTATAAGAAAAATATTACATCGTTAGATTTTCAGGAAATTCCTGATTATGTAACAAAACATTCTTACATGTTATTTTTTGTAAAAGCAAAAACATCAAAGTATAAAAATAAAATTTTATCAAGTTTAACTAAAAATAACTTTGATGCTAGAAATTCTTGGTTACCAATACATATGCAACCATGCAATTCTGAACTTCAAAAATTTAAATTGTCTCAATCTGAAAAAATCTATAGACAATCACTAACACTACCGATTTTTAATTCGTTGAAGATAAATGATGTTAAACCCATTGTAAAATTGATAAATAAATTATAAAATCGTTTTATTTTTTATATGTATATTCATACCGTGTAAGTTTAAATCCCATTTTTTCAGCAATCCTTTGTGATTTTTTATTCAAAATATGTGCTCTAATTGTATAATTTTGCTTTTTGTTCATTTCCATAAATTGTTTAACTGCTTTGGTGCCTATTCCTTTCCCTTGAAATTCTTCAATCAACCAATATCCTAATTCATTATTCTTTTTGTTTAATGTTAAAGAACCTGCTTGTACATCTTCAATTTCAATAATTAACCATGATTCATACGGATGGTTTTCAGACTTTTTTACATAATCATTTACAAATTTTTTTTGTCCTTCGAAATTTATTTTTGTTATCTGATCTCTTTCATTCCTATTCATGTATAATTCATAAAGAAACTTAATGTCATCTGAAGTCACTTCTCGCAAGTTCATGAATACTTTTTATAATTTCTATCTTTTAATATTATTGTTCTAAAATTTATTTGAATGTCTTAATTAATCGCATTTTCAGCAATACTTAGGTTTGTTTTGATTTCATCTGTTGTAAGATTCATTGTTTCTAAACTAATTGGAATGTTTTTGAACATTTTTAATTTTGATGTGGTCCAACAATCTTCTGTTAGGCTTTTATGTTGATCAGCAAGTCCATTATTATTACTTGCATGGACTGCGATAATTTTGGATTTAAATTTTTCAATAAACAAATCTTTATCAAATTTTAACCAATGTGATGTAACTGATGTGTGACCTAAATCTAATAATAAACCAAATTTCTTATTTGATAATATTTTGAATAGTTTTTCTATCTCATTAAATTCAGCAAATAAACATAATTTATTTTCACCCTCAATTAAATTAAATTTTTGAACAACATTAGGTTCCATAGCTACTAGTATTCCACGATTACTAGCATATTCGATAATTTCTATTACTGATTCTGAATATGTATTAATGGCTTTTTCTCTATCAACAATGTCTTCTTTAGAAAATTCTTTTCCTAATTTTTTTGGATCAACTGTAAATCCTGCATGAAAAGTATAAAGTGGACTATTCACTTCACAGCAAACATCTATTGCTTTTTTTGCCAATGCAATACTTTTTGACAGAATAATATTATTGTCTGATGCCAAATTCAAATTAAATTCCTCTTTAGGTGGAGGAAAATAATTATGAATAATAAAATTAAACTCATATTTTTTTAGTAAATTTATATCAAAATATTCATGAACTGAACCTAATTCTACATTTCCAATTTCTGTTTTTTCATATTCATTTAAAACATTAATTATATTTCTTGGATTTTTTAGACAACTTGTAGAAATGTATATCATGAATCTTTACTCCTGACCCTTGACTTATATCTTAAGACTAGATGTTAAATTTTCTTTTTGATAAAAAACTAAATTATAAGACAATATTTAAAATATTTAAGATGAACTCAGCAAATAATTCAAATAATAAAAAACGTGTATACGTTGTTCATAGTGTTGATACTGAAGGTCCTCTACAAGAATCAATTGAGGCTACTTTTGATAGATTAAATTCTCTTTTGGGTATAAAACTAGAACCCTCCCAGAAAAACTTAGAAAAAATACAAAATAAAGAAATCAATCTTGATGGTAAAGAAGAATTTGCATCAGAAATTTTTTCTCATCATTTAACTAACTATAATGATTCATGGGAAAAAATTAACCAAATGCTAGACAAAATAATGAGTTCAAAATTCCGTAATAGTATTCCTGATTCTTTGGGTAGTGGTTGGATCTTTAACTGGCATTGTGTAGATCATGTAGGATATCAAATCAATCCTCGAAATAGAACTTTAGGTCATCATAAGATTTTTGATCATTATGTTGAATATGTTGAAAAAACAAAATCCAAAAATGATGAAATTCATTGGCATTTTCATCCGATGTCTTTTTACAGAGAAGCACATCGTAAAGGAACCTCTTTTGTAAATTCATTCCATCTTCATGAAGTATTATGTAGAAAAATAATTGAAAGAACTTGGTTTCCAAATGTATTTCGTGCCGGCTTTCATGTAGAACGACCAGATATCCATTTATTTCTTGAACAGTGGATCCCTTTTGATCTTTCAAATATTTCTACTGTAGAAAATAATTTTGAAAAAAATCAATCTGATTTGCAAACAGGGCGTTTTGGGGATTGGAGATTTGCTCCAAATGATTGGTCCATTTACAATCCCAGTCACGATAATTATCAACTTGAAGGTAATTGTAGACGACACATTGGAAGAATCCTTAATCTAAAAACACGACATGCAAATATTTCTCAAAATGAAGTGGATAAAGCATTTTCAAGAGCAAATCAAGGACTTCCTACTCTTTTAGGAGTTACAAATCATGATTTTCGTAACATGAAAAATGAAATAATCCCATTTTATGATATGCTAAAACTAGCTAAAGAAAAATATCCTGATGTTGACTTTGTATACAGTGAAGCGTCTAATGCTTTTAGAAATGTAATTTTTGGTGAAAATCAACACTTTGATGATTTAGATCTAAAAGTCACTTATGAAAAAAATGAACAAAATTTGAAACTAAATGTATCTGTTCAAAATGGCTCCGTTTTCGGTCCTCAACCATACTTAGCAATTAAAACAAAGTCTGGAAAATTCATTCATGAAAATTTTGATTTAATAGTGCCCAACAAATCATGGTCGTACACTTTTGACATTGAGAGCATAAAACCTAATGATGTAGAATCTGTTGGAATTGCATGCAATGATAAATTTGGTCGCTCTCTTGTTAAAACAATAGACTTTTGAACTCAGTAAATGAATAATTGTAATGACTTCAATTAATCCAATTTTTATTACAGGAATCTACCGTTCTGGCACAACATTAATTTCCAGAATGTTAAACAATCATCCAAATTTAAACATCACTTATGATTCTGTTCATTTTATGCGCTTTTCATTTGATAATTATAATCCAATTCATGAAAAATCAAATTATTTAGATTTAATCAATGAAATTAAAAACAGATTAAAAGATAGGTGGGATTTAACCCTTGATCAAAATATAGTTATAAATGAAATTGAAAAATATGAAAAAATTGACTATTCAACCATTTATGATTCTATTATGTCTACATTATTACTAAAGAATTCAGATGCTCAAAATTGGGGAGAAAAAACAAATGTTTGTTGGAGAAAAATTCCTGATTTCATTTCTATGTTTCCAAAAGGCAAAACTATCCTAATGATTCGTGATCCTAGAGATGTTTTGCTTTCTTACAAAAATATGACAACTGAACCTGGTTTGAGATACTTAGATTCCGTATTTGCATGTCTAGATGCATTCAAAACTGCAAAAACATTCCAAAATAATTTATCTCAGAATAATTTTTGTTTAATAAAATATGAAGATTTAGTCGCAAATCCAAAAAGAATTCTTGAGAAAGTATGTGATTTTCTGGAAATCAAATTTGACCCAACAATGATGGAAAGTGAAAAATTTAAAGACAAATCTGGAAAATCCTGGGAAAGTAATTCTGCTTTTAAGAAAAAAATGACAGGCATATCTAAAGATTCAATGAATCGTTGGAGAAAGACCATCTCAAATGTTGAATTATATTTTGTTGAGATGATTCTTCGTGAAGAAATTCTTGAGTTTGGTTATGAATTGGGAGCAAATAATCTGTCAAAATCTGAATGGGATGAATTATTTGATATTTTAAATGATGATTTTATTCAAAATAGATATTCAAAATGGCTTAAAACCGGTTCTGGACACCAAAAATACCCGAATGAATCATTAGAATAGAATTTAATTATAATTTCTCAAGAATATCCAGTTATAAGTGCCATTTGAAGATATTTTTTGATGACGTACATAGTTGCAGAAATTGGAATCAATTGGAATGGTGATTTATCCATTGCAGAAAAAATGATTAAAAAAGCAAAGGAATGTAATTGTGATGCAGTAAAATTTCAATCATTTACTGAATTCCAAGTCAAAGATCATCCAGAAAAAGAAATGCTAGTAAAAGCGTCAATATCTAAAGAAAACATTGAGCAGATTAATCAATTGGCAAAAAATTATAACATTGAATGGTTTTGCACACCGATGTTTGAAGATGCAGTTGAACTTTTAAATCCATATGTCAAAAAATTTAAGATAAGAAATTTTGATGGAATTCAATTATTAAAAAATACAACAACTCCATTATTTGAAAAAATATTGAATACTGGAAAGGAAATTATTATTAGTACTCAAGAAAGTCCTGAAAATTGTACTTTCTATAATAATGAAAAAATAAAATGGCTATATGTGATTCCAAAATACCCTTGTAGTTTTGCTGATCTTGATTTTACAAACTTAGACAAGTTTGATGGATATTCAAACCATTGTCCCCATTTCTTAGCACCATTAAAGGCATCTATTCTAGGTTCAAAAATTGTAGAGGTTCATGTAACTTTAGATAAATCTGGCCATTATATTGACAATCCTGTTAGTTTTGATTTTCAAGAATTACAATTCCTTGTAGATTTAATTAAGAAATCTGAACAAATCAAAAATTAATTTTATAAGTAAAGTTAGAATATTCTAAATATGCAAAGTAACTTGGATGATTTGATATGAAAAAAGTCCTAATTACTGGTGTTACAGGACAAGATGGTGCATATCTTGCAGATTTTTTGTCAAAACGTGGTGACTATGAAGTATTTGGAAGTTATAGACGAACAAGTCATAGATTATTTGAAAGACTTGAATCCTTAGATATTCTTAATAAAATAAATCTGGTAAGATTAGATCTAAATGATCAAATATCAATCAATAAAACAATCAAAGAAATTGAGCCTGATGAAATTTACAATCTAGCTGCCCAATCATTCGTGGGTGTATCATTTGAACAACCTATGTACACTTCGGAAGTTACAGGATTGGGAGCAATGCGTATCTTTGAAGCAGTAAAAGAATACTGTCCTAATTCAAGAGTTTATCAGGCATCTTCTAGTGAAATGTTTGGAAATAGTCCTGGAATTAAAAATGAACTGACCCGACTAAATCCTGAAAGTCCTTATGGTATTGCTAAAGTATTTGCACACAAATCGGCACAACATTACAGAAAAGCATATGATCTTTTCATTTCTTGTGGTATTCTTTTTAATCATGAAAGCCCTTTACGTGGATTAGAATTTGTAACAAGAAAAATCACATATAATATTTCTCGAATTAAGACAAATAAAAAAACAAAATTTTCTCTAGGAAATATTAGTGCAAAAAGAGATTGGGGGTATGCTCCAGAATATGTTGAGGCAATGTGGATGATGCTTCAAAAAGATAAACCTTCAGAATATGTTATTTCAACTGGAGAATCTCATTCTGTTGAAGAATTTCTTACCGATGCATTTGAATATGCAGGATTAGGAGATTGGCATTCTTATGTTGATGTTGATAACAAACAATATTTACGACCTTCAGATATCGATGAACTACTCGGTGATAATACTAAAGCAATACAAGAATTAGAATGGAAACCTAAAATCAAATACAAAGAATTGGTAAAAATTATGGTAGATGCAGATTTACAAACAAACCTTAAAAATTAAAATATGAACAAATTGTTTTAGATGTGTTCTAAATGGAAATTCTTGGAATTATACCTGCTAGAGCAGGTTCAAAGGGAATAAAGAAAAAAAATACTAGAAAGTTGAATGGGAAACCTCTATTACAATATTCAATTGATCAAGCATTAAATTCAAAAATTTCTAGGGTTGTAGTAAATACAGAAGACCCATACACAGCTACTTTATCAAAATCCTTAGGGGCTGAAGTGCCATTTTTACGTCCTAAAAAATTAGCAGGTGATAAGACTACCACTTTATCTGTGATCAAAAATACCATTTCCTATTTTAAAAAAAAATCCTATTTTCCTGATATTGTAATTGTTTTACAACCTACAAATCCTTTTAGACCTCAGAATATGATAAATGAATCTATTTCATTACTAAAAAACTCAAAAGCTTCTAGTGTTTTAGCAGTCAAACCTGTTGATGATCATCCTGATATAATGATGATTAATTCTGGAAAATTTATCAAACCCATGTCTCAAAACTTCTTCAAAAAATCTAGACGGCAATCAAGATCTACATTGTACACCCCTTCAGGATTATTGTATACGTTTTGGACTAAAAATCTAGAAAAATATGGAAATCAATTTGGCCCTAAAATACACCCCTATCTACTTGATGATAATTCATTCAACATTGATATTGATATTCCCTTTGATTTTTTTACTGCAGAAATGACTGCTAAATATTGGAAAAAATATAAAAAATCATTCTAAACAAACAATAATTTCATTTTTTCTTTAATCGTAAAATCTCAGCACTTACTCTTTTAGCTGATTCTCCATCAAATTTGTAAAGATATTTTGAAATGAATTTTTCTATTTTATGTTCCTCAACAGGTTTAATGGTTTTTAATAAATCTGATAGTTTTTTAATATCAGTCAATTCAGTTGCCATACCTTCTCTCACAAATGGCATATCATCTAATGGCATTTTTACAGGATTGTATACTATGATGGGCTTTTTTAGGAATACACCATAATGAGTTCCACTTGATACTCCATATGTTATTATGATATCTGAAGACGATACTACATCACCAAGATTTTCTTTTTGAAAAATTTGAATATTCACTTTTAATTCCTTCAAAATTTCTTTATAATTTTCTATTTTTTCTGATGTAGGATGAATTTTAATAATTAAATTAATGTTTTCTAATTTTAAACATTGTTTAATAATGTCTTTAATGATATTTTTCCATTGTTCTCTTTCAATCATACCATGTTCTACTAGAGGAGTAGTCATAAAAACAACATGAGTTTTATCATTATTTTTTATAATTTTTTGATATAGAGATACTTTTTCAAATATTTGATCCATTTGTGGATGACCTGTAATTACAATTTTTGATTTTACTTTATTTTTATTTAATTTCTTTGACCATGCTTCACCTGCCACCAAAATTATATCACATCCATAATTACCAAATGGCATATAGAATTTGAATGGAGTAATAAATTCAAAATAACCCATTTTTAATAGTTCTTTGTAACTATATCCTGCCAATCTAAAATTTTTCATCATAAAGAAAAATTTTTTCATTAATTGTTTTTTTCTTATGATGATATCTTTTAATCTATTTTTAATTAAATACTGATTCATTTTTTCTGTTTCATCATCAATAATTGAAGCAAAAAGTAATACAGTGGGTATTCCTAAAAATTTTGCAGTTGGAATAAACGATCTTATTACAAAATCATAGTCATTTAACAATAAAATTACGTCGGGTCTTTCTTTTTGTAGTATTTTTATGATGTTTTGAGTTTTATAATCCTCTAAATCACTATATTCAATTTCGTTTTTCTCTCCTTCTCTAATAGTTAGCTCTGGATCTACTAAGAGCCATTTAATTTTCACATTTTCTTTTTTAAGTTCTTCAATCACTTTTACTAAAGTTTGATTTTTAATAAATTTCCTAATTTTCCTATCAATAATTAATAATTTCAACTAAATTTAAAAAAAAATCATGATAAAAAACCCTTTTCATTAAATGCTCTCTAAGTATTAATTATTGCAAGTTTTCTATTATCACTATGAAAGAAGAAAATTCAACATCTTCATGGAAAATTCCTCTATACAAAATTTATACAGATGACGAAGATCTTAATTTAATTACAAAAATTGTAAAACGTGGAACAAATTGGGCTATAGGTCCAGAAATAGAAGAATTTGAAAATGAAATAAAGAATTATTTGGGAATGGATTATTGTGCAGTTTTAAATTCTGGTACTTCTGCTTTACACTCTACTTTGATTTCTAATAATTTAAAATCTGGTGATGAAATTATCGTTCCATCTTTTACATTTATTTCAACTGTAAATGCAGTAAAATTTGTTGATGCAAAACCTGTCTTTTCTGATATAGAAGACGAAACTTTGGGATTAGATCCTGAAAAATTATCTGATTCTATTTCAAAATCTACCAAAGCTATTATTCCCGTTGACATTGGAGGTCTTTCTTGTAAAATAAATGAAATTAAACAAGTTGCTCAAGAAAATAATTTATTAATTATTGAAGATGCTGCTGAAGCCCTTGGTTCATCAATAAATGATAAAAAAGTTGGTTCATTATCTGATGTATCCATCTTTAGTTTTTGTGGAAATAAAGTTTTGACTACTGGTGAAGGTGGAGCTGTTGTTACAAATGATAAAGATGTTCATAAAAAAATTAAATTAATTCGTTCTCATGGCAGATTAGATGCGGGTGATTATTTTAATGATCCATCATTTTCGAATTATATTTCATTGGGATATAATTGGCGAATGTCTTCCATTACTGCAACATTAGGAATTTCACAAATAAAAAAATTAGATAAAATCATTAAGAAAAGACAAAACAATGCAAATGAAATATCTTCAAGACTTTCAAAATGTGAAAAAATTAAAGTTCCAACCCCTCCAGATGGATTTGATCATATTTTTCAAATGTACAATATCGTGTTACCAAATAAAGAAATTAGAAATAGTTTACATGAATATTTATCAGAAAAAAGAATTTTCTCAAAGGTATATTTCAAACCTGTACATTTGTATCCATTTTACCAAAATCTATACCATGAAAATATTCCTAAATTACCTAAAACTATGCAAATTTATGATCAAATTTTGACATTGCCTTTATATCCAAATATGACTTCGGAAGAAAAAGAGTATTTGACTTCAAATGTATTAGAATTTTTTGAAAATAATTAAGAATTTTTAATTATCCACATGTTCTTTTTTTCAATAGATCTTTTTCTTTCTTCATTAGTCATAAGAATTTCTGACATTTTCTCTCCACTTCTTAAACCTATAATGTTATGATTTTTTGAAACTTTATCTGCTAATTCTTTTATTTTATATGATTTCATTTTGGGAATAAATATTTCACCTGATTTAATATGTATTAAACAATCTAAACAAAATTCCACAGCTTCATCAATTTGAAAAAAGTATCGTTGCATTGAGGGATGTGTAATTGATAATGGTTTTTTATTCTTTTTTTCTTCATCCCATATTTCGAAAACATTTCCACGAGTTTCTATAACATTTCCAAATCTTGTTGATGCAAATTTTGTCGGAGTTAAATATTCACCTGCCCATGTTATCAATTTTTCACCTAAATTTTTTGTGGTTCCATACAATGTTGTTGATTCTGCAGCTTTATCTGTGCTGATATTAAGGAATTTTTTTGGGGAATTTTTAATTGCCATTTTCACTAAATTTACAGTCCCATTGACATTAGTATTGATAGTTTCAATTGGATTGTATTCTGAAATTTCAATATTTTTAATTGCCGCTGTATGCAATATTATATCAACATTTTTTCCTGCTAGTTCAATTCTTTCATTATCTAAAATACTTCCTAACAGTGGTCTTAATCTTTCATCATTAATTTTTCTCCCTAATTTGAATAATGCATGTTCATCAATATCTAAAACTCTACAGATTTTACCGGATAGTCTAGAATTCTCTTTGTAAGATGAGACCCAATACTTCCTGCACCTCCAGTAATCAGAATAGTCTTATTTTTCAATTCTTTTGTAACTAATGGATTTAATTTTTTTACCTTTTTCAATTTGTAATCAACATTATTTAGTCTTAATTTTATATTTATCTGTAAAAACTAATTCAAAAAAAGAATACGAGTTATATTTAATGAATATTTGTGAATTTAGAGTTTCTCTACTCTGTGTTTTAATGACCAATTCCCATTGTCATTCTTCCAAATTAATTCCCGTCTAAATTTATCAAATACTTGATTCAATGTTTGATTATCAATATCTAAGTATTCTAGGAATTCTTTTTCATATAATTTTGGATACTCATCATCATATTTTAAAACCAAATCTACGCCTTCATCTCTTGTAATTACTCCGTCTCTTATTTGATGTGCTGCATCAGAGGTGGTTCTTCCAATTCCAAATTTAATAAATGCCATGTAATAATGAAAACCATCTGATTTATCATCCAAGCTTGCAAAATTAGTGTACGTTCCTTCACTTCTTCCAGTTGGTAATGGTTCAAATCCTAAATGCTGTTTAGAAATTTCATAATGTTCTTCTGGATTCCATTTTTTAAAATAACTAAAGTAATGTGCTTCAACCCCTGTTTTTTTAATATCTTCCATTGATGGTGCTTGATAAAATTTCATGTCTTTTTCTAAAATTCCAAATTTTTCCCAATAATTAGGTGCTAAAGATGAAAATTTACTTTTTAGGGAATATGTTAAATCTAATTTTGATTGATCGAATCTTTCAAAACTACCGCCGTATTCAACATCTCCATCTTCCCCATAAAATATTAGAGGAATGTTAAACTTAACTGCAATTTGATATGGATAATTTTGTTGTCCGTAAATAAATGGTAAAAAATTATCTCCAAATTCTTCAAAAGTTATTTTTGATAATTTTCTATGTATTTTACCATTTGGAGTCCCAAGGATATTGTCATAACCTGATTGAATAAAATTATACAAGTTTTTTGAACCAATTTCGGTAGGAATGGATGGTGCCCACGTTACTGATAACGGATGCATGCCTAATTTTTCTTTCAAGTACCATGCTACATAATCACTGTCTTTACCACCACTACCTGGTACAACAACATCCCATGAACCATCTTCTCTCCTAAATTTGTCACATAAAATTTCTAATTCTTTTTCTCTTTTATCCCAATCTATAATTTTATTCTTATATTCTGCATATAGACAAGCTGCACAAACTCCTTCTTCATTGAATAATAAACGAGGTCTTTGATTTGATATAACACATCGTTTACAATAAACAATTGAATTTTCAGGATCAACAGGATTCAAATTTTGAAACAATTCAGGCAACTTGTCTGACATAATTAATGTCATGAAGGAGAGAATTTAAAAGTTAAGTAAAAACAATATGATTTTTTACTATTATTATTCTATCAAACTTTTAATTAATTCAAAAGACTCTGCTTTTTTAAAACCTGATTCCATACCTCTGATGTTTGCCAAACTTTCCAACACAGTAGTTGATCTAGGATGTGGAAATTCTTCAATCTCTGTTTTATACTCTTTTAGAGATTTAATTTTATACAAAAATTCTTTTTCAATATTTTCATATACTATTGGATTAAAAGGTATTTTTGTAATTCCTGGTATTTCATATGAAAGAATTTGCTTAATGCTACTTGATAACGGTCTAGATGCAATTAATGTGGATTCAAAAACAATTTGATGATCTTTATTTAGATCATTTTTTGGAGTGGTATAAACTACTGTAGGTTCATATTTTGAAATTATTTTTTCAATTTTTTTATTAATTTCTAAATGTGAAGCATCACTTAATTTCATATCTGGAAAATTTAAGAAATCAACAGTTTTAATTCCCAAAATTTTAGCAGCTTTTTTGCAAGCATTTTTTCTTACTTTTATCATTTTTTTATCTGAATATTGAGCAGTAGCACCTTCTGTAACTACACAGAGATGAATTTTGTGATTTTTTTGAGAGAGTTTTTTGATTGTACCCCCCATACCTAATACTTCATCATCAGGATGTGCAGCAAGAATAACTATGTCCATAATTTAGAATTATTTCTTCTCATAATAATAGCTTTTAAGTTAAAAATAGAAATATCATTAATCAGACACGATTTTTATAACTAAATCTCATAGTTTCATTATTTTTTTATACAGACTTAATTATTTCATTTTTTATATTAAAGATGAGTTTTATGCAGGTTTTGTAAAATGAGTAAGGATAAGAATCTAAATTTTTCAGTTGTTGACTTTTCTATTGAACATCAATCTGAAATTTTAGAACTGTTCAAAAAAACATTTCATCAAGAAATATCAAAAGAATTTTGGGATTGGAGATTTACAAAAAATCCGTTTGGAGTACCTATTATTAAATTGGCAATATATAATAAAAAAATTATAGGTTGCTATCTTGTACATCCTCTACCAATTCTATTTGATAAAAAAGAAATTCCTGTAGTATTTTCTATGACTACTATGACTGATCCTAAGTTTTCTGGATGTGGAGTTTCAACAACTTTGGCTAATGCTGTTTATGAGAAATGTAAGCTTCTAGGTTACCATGCAGTTATAGGATTTGCAAATAAAAAATCCCATGAAATGTTTGAAAAGAAACTTGGGTTTAAAAAATTACAAAAAATGGATGAAATAATAATATCTGATATACCGCCAACTGATTTACTTATATTAAAATTATATGATTTCTTAGAAATCCCAGGTGATTTCTTCCTAAATCAAATAAGTACATCAAAAAAATTTACTGTTAAAAGAGATTCAGATTATTTGAATTGGAGATTTGCAAAAAATCCTGAAAATAATTATTCATGTTATAAAATAATAAAAAATGAACAATTTTGTGGATATTTTGTTTTAAAGAAATATACTGAAAATAAATATCATATTGTAGATTTTTTGTTACAAGATAATCTAGAGTGCTATAAAGCAATGTTATATTTTTCAAAAACTTTTTCTAATAAACAAAATTTTTCCACACTTACTTTATGGTCAAATGACAAAAATATTTTTAAAATCTTGGATCCAAAATCTGTTAGAACATTACCTCAGGAAACTTATTTTATTGTAAAAAATCTAAATGAACAAGAATCTGAAATAGAAAACTACCAAAATTGGAATATTATGATGTCTGATTCTGATGTTTTTTAGGATTGAAATCTTTTTTTAATAAATTATAGAGTTTGATGGGGGAATTTTTATCTAAATTACTTACAAATCTATTTTTATTTCTGGTACCTATGTTATTAAGACATTTTTTATTCAAAAATTTAATTTCAGATATGCTGGATGAATTAGTATAGAAATTTTCACAATATTTAACCAAACTAAAATATTTTTTCTTTGGTAATGATTCAAAAAATATATTGTTTTTATAAGATTTATTTTTTAAATAAAACTTTTCTACTAATTCTTTATTTTTATCTTTATTGCCTTCGATAAAAATTGTCTTTCTATTTTTCAATTTTTTTTGAATTTCTTTTATGTCTTTTCTTGTTTGTTCCCTTGACAAAGATTGTGGATGAAGTAAAACCATGTCATAATCTTCTTCAATGATTCGTTTAAGTGATGAAATATCTATGTCATTAAAGACTGGGTTTCCAATTATAACTGTATTTGATTTCAAATAAGAAATTCCTTTAAATAATTTTTTAACTTCATTTTCTGCTTTTTTTGAAAAACAAATTTGATATTTTGATAAAATTGAAACTATAGGACGCACATATTGATCATAAGTAGGAATACCTTGAGCATATTCACCTGCTGCAATATGTACCAATTTAATTTCAGAATATAATGTTGCAAATGCTACAGATGGAAGTTCACGTCTATCTCCTAATACACAGACATAATCATAATTATTTTTTAAAAAATCTTTCAAACAATATGAATAAATTTCTGATAAATTTCTGTCTAATTCTATATTTTTTACTTTTTTGGATAAGTTAATCTCTTTAACAGATGTTTTATTCTTAAAATATTTGATTATGGGCAATAACAATGAATATTCTGATCTATTTGAATAAACAAAACAAACTTTCATCACTTAATTTTAGATCTTTGAAATAAAAAGTTAATTAAATCAAAAAATCTCTCAAATCTAAATTATGATGAAGAAACAGAAATTATTCATATTAGGCTTAGGGAGTATGACGGGTAGTAAATTAGCAAAATTAGCTAAGCCACAATTTGAAATAATTGGAACTTATAATACTCGAATCGAACCAAATAATTCTTTTGAGAATTTCCAATTAGATATTTGTAATCATAAGAAAGTTAAAGATATAATAATTTCACAAGATCCTGATTGTATTATCAACACTACAGCTTTAAACAATGTTGATTATTGTGAAAAAAATCCAGAACTTGCAAATAAAATTAATTATTTGGCTGTTAAAAATATTGCAGAAATTTGTAATGATCAAAACATCAAACTAATTCATTTATCTACTGATTCTGTTTTTGATGGTCAACAATCATTATCATATGAAGAAACAGATCAACCAAACCCTATTAACGTATACGGGAAATCAAAATATCTCGGGGAATTAGAGGTATCAAAAAATCAAAATAATTTGATTGTTAGAGCAAGTGTTCTTTATGGGTGGTTACCAGATAATTTTGCTTCACAATCAACTAGTTCTATGAAACAATATAATTTTGGACTTTGGTTGATTAACACATTAAAGAACAATGAAATAATTAAAATAATTACTGATGAGTTAAGTACACCAATTATTGCAGATGATTTTGCACAATCGATTTTACATTTAATTCATAAAAATAAAAGTGGAATTTTTCACTCTTCACCAAACATTGTAATTTCAAGATATGAATTTAGCAAAAAATTTGCTAGATCTTTATCACTAAATGACGAACTAATACTTCCTACAAACAATAAAGAATTAGGAAGATCTGTTAACACGTCTTTAAACAAATGCCTAAATTCATCAAAATTGAATGCTACAGGTTTTAAATTTCTTAATTTGGAAGAATCATTTGAATTAATTAAGAATCAAATGAACTCTTAGTTTTCCATTTTCCCCAATCATAATTGTCAAAATTAATGTTTAACATTTCATTGTCATTTGGTTTCCATGCAATATCTGCAAGAACCAAAACTGATGATTTTTCCGCACTTATGTTAATATGACCTGATGCCATATTTTTAGGGACTTGAATAAGTACAGGTTCATTTTCTGATGAAATAATTTCTTTATACTTTCCATCAACGTCTTTAATTACAAACGCAATTTTTCCTTTAATACATAGAAAATAACTGGTTCTTTTTTTATGAAGATGTGGCCCCTTAATTTTTCCAGGCTCTACATCAGTAATGTAAATCATTTTTGGTTCATTAATGATATTATCCCAATCTCTCCATACTACAGTTAGTTCTCCATTGATATTTTTCCCATCAATATCTTTAGTTTCATGGGTTTCTAATTTCATGAAATCGAATGTATTAGGTTTCATTTAGTAACTCACTAAATTTTACTATAAAAATCTGGTTATTTTTGAACTGTATCAAATTGTTTTAAGGTAATCTTTTAAGGCCTTCAGTACAAAAAATAATTATCTCGGTGAATATATGAAAATTCTTGTTACAGGTGGTCTTGGCTTTATTGGAAGTAATTTTATTCTTCAAATGTTTGAAAAATATCCCAAATCAAAAATTGTAAATGTTGATGCTAAATTCATAGGTTCAAATTTAAATAATCTGAATGACATTAAAAATAATTCAAACTATAAATTCATAAAATCTAATATCAACAACTCAAAAATTTTAGATAAAGAAATTTCTAAATCTGATGCTGTGATAAATTTTGCTGCCGAGTCACATGTTGACAGAAGCATTTCTGGCCCAAAACCTTTTATTGATTCAAATATTTTAGGAACTCATAATTTATTAGAATTAATTAGAAAATATGATAAAAAATTTATCCAAATTTCAACTGATGAAGTTTTTGGAAGTTTAAAAAAAGGCAGCGCCAAGGAAAATGATGCATTTGATCCTGCTAGTCCTTATGCAGCCTCAAAAGCCGCAGCTGAAATGTTGGTAAATTCATATCTCAAAACATATGGTTGTGACGTAATGATCACTAGATGTACAAATAATTATGGCCCAAGACAATTTGAAGAAAAATTAATTCCTAAAGTAATATTCCATGCTTTAAATGATAAAAAAATTCCTGTGTATGGAACAGGTAAAAATATTCGTGATTGGATTTTTGTATCTGATCATTGTAATGCATTACTCAAAGTTTTATTCAAAGGTAAAAAAGGTGAATCATACAATATATCAGCTGGCAATGAATTTTCAAATTTGAAAATTATCAAGAAAATTTTGAAAATAATAAAAAAACCAACTACCCTTATCGAATTTACAAGTGATAGATTAGGACATGATTTTAGATATAGCTTAGATTCCACAAAAACCAGAAAATCTCTTAATTGGAAACCTTCTGTTTCTTTTGATGATGGACTGGAACAAACAATAAAATGGTATTCAAATAGGCGATGGTGAATTGAAAGGAATTATTCTTCATGGAGGATATGGAACAAGACTTGGCCCTCTTACACAAATTGGCCCAAAACAACTGATCCCCCTTGCAAATAAACCCATGTCACAGTATGCTCTTGATGATTTAACCAATTCAGGAATTACTGAAGTTGCAATAATTGTTGGTGATGTTTTTCCAGAAAAAGTAAAGAATTTCTATGGTGATGGCTCAAAATTTGGTACAAACATTACATACATTCATCAAGATAAGCCTAGAGGAATTTCACATGCCATAGGATTATGCAAAGAGTTTGTTGGTGATGACAAATTCGTTGTATATCTAGGTGATAATGTAATGAGAAAAGATTTGAATTCATATGTAGAAAAATTCCAAAGTTCTGAACATGATTGTATGATACTTTTATCCGACGTGGACAATCCTTCACAATTTGGAATTGCAGAATTTGAGAATGATAAAATAATAAAAATTTCTGAAAAACCCAAACAAACTACTTCTAATAAAGCTGTGATTGGAATTTACTTTCTTACTCCTAATTTTTTTAATATAATATCCATTTTACAACCTTCTAAACGTGGAGAGTTAGAAATTACTGATGCATTACAGATTGCTTTGGAACGAGGTTTCTCTATTGATTTTGATAATGTAAGTGGATGGTGGAAAGATACAGGAACTCCAGATGATATTCTTGATGCAACAAAATTGATTTTAGACACTATGATAGATAATGATAAAAATTTCATCTCTAAATATACTGAGAAATCAGAAGGAATCTATGTTGGCAATAATACAATTATTGAATCTGATTGTATTCTACAAAAACCAATTATTATTGGCGAGAACTGTATAATAAAAAATTCTAAACTTGGCCCCTATCTTTGTATTGGAAATTCATCTGAAATTGATAATTCTAATATTTCTAATTCGATAATCATGGAAAATTGTAAAATTGAAACAAAACAGCGAATATCTAATAGCATTATAGCAAATAAAACTGTTATTTCTTCATCAAGTGATGAAAATCATCTTATTGTTGGTGAAAAATCTCAAATAAAATTAATAGATTAAGAAATTTTACAGAGGATATATTATTTTTAATTCAAATTCTTTTTTTAATAAAATCAATTGATTTAACCGGCGAAGGATCAATTTCATCTAAAATTGCCTTGTATATTGTAGCATAATCTAAGAGATAAATCAAATTAATAATTTTAGATAAAATACTACCTTCAACTGAAAATATTTCTTTATAATCTATATTATTTTTAACTAAAAATTCTTTCAATACATTCCAAATATCTTTTGTTTTAATGTAGTCATCTTGACCCTGAATTAAAATGGGTTGAACATTTGATTTTTTTTCCCAAGCCACAATACCGTTATGACATGCTTCCATAACATCTTCAGAAAATACATGCATTTTTGAGTTTTCTTGAAGTGAATTCTTGAATCTTATACTTGCCGATTGTAATCCAAAAGGATAGTATACCATAGGAACTCCTGTTATCCATTTTGCTAAATTTAATGATGGATTACTATCAGTGAGATTTGATGAACAAATTTTTTTATTTATCTTTTCCAACTCTGAAATTGATTCTACAATATCTTCTTCTTTAATTCCTAGAGTTTTATGTAATACTTTCAACATTGTATACAAATAACTAGTGAATGATGCACGAGGTGAGTGATATTTGTTGATGATTCTATGTTCAATCTTATTTTTTTTACAATATTCAAGTATGTGACCTCCTGATGAGAAAGAAATAATTTTGCAATTCAATTTTTGAGCTGATTCTAAAACCGATAAAGTTTCAACAGTATTACCTGAAACACTTATGATTACGACAACAGTTTTGGCGTCAACTGTTTTGGGTAAAAGATATCCTTTTACAATATTAACATGAATTTTTGATTTTGATAAAACAGATGCAAAAATATCTCCAATAGCCCCTGAACCTCCCATACCTGCAAATATAATATGATTAATCTCATCAAAACAAACTGGAGTCTGTATAGACTTGTATGATTTTAGTGCAATCTCTGGCCATTTATCATAAATTTCATACATTTTTTCAGTATCATATTTTTTTAAACTAGAAATATTCAACAAATTAAATTAATTATCTACAATAAAATATCTATCTAAATAATGATTTAGATTAAGCATAAATTAGTGAGAATTTTAATTCATACAATTGAATTCTGAATCTCCTTTAAGAACAGTTGAATGGAAAGATAACAAAGTGGTTATGATTGAGCAAACCAAGCTTCCAAATGAACTAATTTTTGTTGAATATGATGATTTTAACCAAGTCGCGAATGCTATCAAAACCTTGATAGTAAGAGGTGCCCCTGCAATCGGGGTATCCGGTGCTTTTGGTTTAGCATTAGCTGTTTTGCAAAGTAAAGCAACAACAAAAGAAGATCTGATCTCGGATTTAGAGGATGCAAGAAAAATTCTCTTTGCAACTAGACCAACTGCAGTAAACTTGGGATGGGGATTAGAAAAAATTATGAATGTTGCAAATTCTGGTGAAACTGTTGAACAAATAAGAGAACTAGTAATTTCTACTGCTAAAAAAATGGCAGATGAAGATATTGAAATAAACAAAACTATGGGAAAGAATGGTTCAGTTCTTTTTAATGACAATGATACTATTATGACTCATTGTAATGCAGGAGCTCTTGCAACTGTAGCTTATGGTACTGCATTGGGTGTGATTAGAGCTACTAGAGATAGTGGAAAAAATGTTAAAGTCATAGCTACTGAAACTAGACCAATTCAACAAGGTTCACGATTAACTGCATTTGAATTAAAACATGATGGATTTGATGTTAGTCTAGTCCCTGACACTGCCGTTGGCTATTCAATGGCAAATGGTCTAGTTAACAAAGTAGTTGTTGGTGCAGATAGAATTGTAAAAACTGGTCATGTTTTTAATAAAATTGGAACTTATCAGGTAGCAACAATGGCAAAACAACATGGAATTCCATTTTATGTTGCAGCACCATTATCTACAATTGACTTGAAAACAAAGGCGGAAGATGTCATTATTGAAATGAGAAAAGGAAGTGAAGTTACTGGTATTGGTGAGAAAAAAACTGCACCAGACGATATAGGCGTAATTAATCCAGCATTTGATATGACTCCTCCAGAACTGATTTCAGGAATTATTACTGAAAAGGGCGTGGCTACAGCACCATACGAAGAATCAATTCCAAAATTATTTGAAGCTAATAATTAGAAAGTTTTTATTGTTTTTCTAACTGCCATTTACAATATGAGTACAGTTTCACCACAAGCAATTGAGGATTCACTCAAACAATGCATGGATCCTGAAGTTCCATTAAACATTGTAGAAATGGGATTAATTTATGGAATAGATGTAACTGAAAATAATGACGTTAATATCAAAATGACAATGACTACACAAGGTTGTCCATTACATGAGACACTAGTTGAAGATGCTACAAGATTTGCCAAAAAAGTTCCTGGAGTAAATAATGTAAAAATAGACATTGTATGGGAACCTGCATGGTCAATGGATAAAATGACAGAAGAAGGAAAATTGAAAATTAAAAATATGGGTGCTGCAATGAATACTCCTGCACCAATTAATTATGAAACTGCATTACCACAAGGAGTTGGAAAACTAGTTCAACAAGAAGATGGTTCCATGGTTCTAGCAAATGAACATGAACAAGGATTTATGGTTAATCAAGCAATTGTTGACTTTTGGAAATCTTGTAATGGTCAACGTAAAGTAACAGATCTTGTTGAAGTATTTGCTCAACAAACTGGATTACAAAGAAAACAAGTTGAAAAAGAAGTAATGCAATTATTACAACAACTTCGTGAAGGTGGGTTAATTGCAATTACTGGACAGCTAGACACTCCAAATGTTGAATTTAAAAAATAGTCTTAGAAAATATAATTAGAATTTGCACCATCAAAATTAATTGTAACTCCTGAAAGGTATTTTATTTTATTTTCGATAATTGACTTTACAAAATTACCTATTTCCTTGGGTTCTCCAAGTCTTTTCATAGGAAGTGTTTTTTCAAATTCTTTTACATTTTCAATTAATTCTTGAGTTCTATCTGTGTTGATAGGTCCTGGAGCAATGTTTACACAACTGATATTTTTTACAGCATATTCTTTACTCAATACTTTGAAAACTTCAGTAAATGCAGCACGATATGCTGATGAAATTATCAGTTTTGTATTTGGTTCTTTAATTACATTAGAACTAATCAAAAAAATATATCCCCCATCACTTATCTGAATATTTTGTAAAATTGTGACAAATCCTAAAAATAATTGATTATGATATAATTTCCAATTGTCTTCAGTTATATTTGAAAATGGTATTGGAGCAGGCCCTCCTGTGTTTAAAATAAGAATATCTGTTTGAGAATTTTTTTCTAAAAATTGTCTTACACTATCTAAATTTGATGTATCAATATCATTTTTAGATGTTGCAAAAACATCAATATCTATTGTTTTTAGTGATTCTGAAATTGCTTTACCTATACCACGTGAACCCCCAAGAACAATTGCTCTAGTCATATCTTTTTTAAAATAAACTTGATAATTAAATTTCTTTAATTTCTGTAATTGTTCCTAACACTGAATCCATTTGAACAATTGCTCTTTTCTCATCCCATCCTAATGCAACATACCAGTCACCAGCATCATCATGATATTTTGTTTCTAGAGTTTTGATATCTTCAGGTTTTATATCGTATTTTTTAGCAATTCCTGAAATTCCTAATGCAATTGCATCTTTTTCTTTTTCTAGACGTCTTTTCATTAATCCTATTCCCGGACTCATGTTTTTCGTACAATGTATCATCTAATATAGTTAATTCATAAAATTAGCCATGACGTTGAATTTTTCTAATTGATATCTTTACAATATTTCAAATAGCCCAATAATATCGTAGAAACAAAATGAAGTTAAT
>Ga0114933_10000663_pt1 | contig 41055 bp, 40 predicted proteins | sample 4SBtaG_FD_89691 | JGI IMG/M metagenome (GOLD analysis project Ga0114933, IMG submission 89691) | Deep subsurface microbial communities from Kolumbo volcano to uncover new lineages of life (NeLLi) - 4SBTROV12_W25 metaG | ecosystem: Environmental > Aquatic > Marine > Volcanic | place: Kolumbo... | reverse complement strand
ATTTCGCAAAAAGTAATAAATTTTTATTACTTTTTATTTATGCTATATATAATATACTTTTACACACTATTTTATGATCTCACGATTATATATAAATATAAAAATATTAAAATTAAAAGAGATTTTTTTCAATTATAATTTTTTCTTTTACTTCTTAAATTAATTTAAGTAGAATATAAACATTACATAGAACTTTTTAAATCATTACATAAACTTGCTAAAGCTAATTCAGTTTTTTCAGTTACTTCATTTGATGATACTAAATCTGATAATATAGAAGAACCGTTTTTTTTAATGTAATCTACTCATTTTTCTTCAAAAGAACGTACATTAGATGGATCTAAATCATCTAAATGTCCTTTTACTCCTAAGAAAATAATAGATACTTGTAATTCAAAAGGTAATGGAACATATTGATCTTGTTTTAACATTTCTACTAAACGAACACCCCTATCCAATTGTTGTTGTGTTGCAGCATCTAATTCTGATCCAAATTTAGAGAATGCTTCAACTTCTCTATATTGTGCTAATTCTAATTTAATTGATCCACATATTTGTTTCATTGCTTTTCTTTGTGCATTAGAACCTACACGACTAACTGACAATCCAACAGAAACAGCAGGACGTTGACCTTTATTAAATAATTCTGTTTCTAAGAAAATTTGACCATCTGTAATAGAAATTACATTAGTTGGAATATAAGCAGAAACATCTCCTGCTTGTGTTTCAATTACAGGTAAACCTGTTAATGAACCTGCACCTAAAGCATCTGAAACTTTAGCTGCTCTTTCTAATAATCTTGAGTGTAAATAAAAAACATCTCCTGGATAAGCTTCACGGCCAGGTGGTCTTCTTAAAAGTAAAGACATTTGACGATATGCAACAGCTTGTTTTGATAAATCATCATAAAAAATTACAGCATGCATGCTATTATCACGAAAATATTCACCTATAGTACAACCTGAATAAGGCGCTAAAAATTGTAATGGTGCTGAATCTGCAGCTGTTGCAGCAACAATTACAGAATATTCCATAGCTCCCATTTCCTCTAAAGTTGCTATAATTTGAGCAACAGTTGATCTTTTTTGGCCTACTGCAACATAAATACAATATAATTTTTGACTCTCGTCATCAGTATTATCATTAATTGATTTTTGATTACCCATACAATCAATAGCAATAGCTGTTTTACCTGTTTGCTTATCACCAATAATTAGTTCACGTTGACCACGACCAATAGGAATTAAACTATCAATAGCTTTTATACCTGTTTCCATTGGCTCAGTAACAGATTTACGTCCAATAATACCTGGAGCTTTAATCTCTACACGATTTCTTACAGATGAATTAATAGGACCTTTTCCATCAATAGGATTACCTAAGCCATCAACTGCACGGCCTAAAAGTTCTTTACCTACTGCTATATCCACAATACTACCTGTACGCTCTACAGCATCACCTTCTTTAATTCCACGATCATCACCAAAAATAACTACTCCTACTTTATCTGTTTCTAAATTCAAAGCCATACCTTGTAAACCAGCATTAGTAAAAGCTACCATTTCACCGGCTTGAACATCATTTAATCCATAAATATTAGCAATACCATCACCTACAGATAATACTCGACCCATATCACCTAGATTAGTCATTTTACCTAAAAAAGATAATTCTTTTAAATTATCCTTTTCAGATTCAAAAAAATTATATAATTTTGTTTCTAAAACACTAGTTGACTCATTATAATAAACAAAATTTTGTAACATTAATTTAATATTATATATATATAAAATCTTATTAATATATACTCATAATATAGAATTAAAAATTTTACTCCAGCCACAGGTTCCCCTACGGCTACCTTGTTACGACTTCATCCCGGTAACCTATCTAGTTTTAGTACTCTTTAATTCTATTTAAAAAATAAAACTTAAAGACGCAGTTACAACTCTACAAATTCCCCGGACGTGACGGGCGGTTTGTACAAAGCCCGGATACTCATTCACCGCAACGTACTTATCTGCGATTACTAGCGATTCCAACTTCATGTAGACGAATTGCAGTCTACAATCCGAACTAAGAAAATTTTTAAAGATTTGCTTAGACTTTAATACATCCTTGCTTCTTATTGTAATTTTCATTGTAGCACGTGTGTAGCCCAGCTCATAAGGGCCATAATTACTTGAAGTCATCCTCTCCTTCCTTTGAATTCTACCTCATCTGTATTCTTAAAGTACTTATAAATCACTTAAATATACTAGTAAATAAGAAAAAGGGTTACGCTCGTTACAGAAATTAATCTTACGTTTCACAACACGAGCTGACAACAGCCATGCAACACCTGTAATTAAATAATGTTATATATTAAATTAATTTTCATTAAAATAATAATCATAAATGAATTTTAATTATTCAAGAGCTGGTAAGATTTTACGCGGATTATCGAATTAAACCACATGCTCCACCGCTCGTACGGACTCCCGTCAATTCCTTTAAATTTTAATCTTGCGACCGTAATCTTCAGGCGGAGTATTTAACATGTTAACTTAAATACTAAAATACAAAACTCTAATATTCAATACTCATAATTTACGGTATGGACTACTGGGGTCTCTAATCCCTTTTGATACCCATACTTTCGTCTTTCAGCGTCAGTATAAAACCAGATTATAGCCTTCACCTTAAATGTTCCTACTAAGTTAGAATTTCACCTCATCCTTAATAATACCATAATCCTATATTTATCTCTATTCTATCAGTTCAAAAAGATACTTAAAATATTTTTAAGATTTATCTTAAGCTAAATAAAATGCCTAAAAACCCTTTACGCCCAATAACGACGAATAATACTTGCCCCCCTCGTCTTACCGCGGCTGCTGGCACGAAGTTAGCCGGGGCTTATTCACCAAATACTGTCATTATCCTCTTTGATAAAAGAACTTTACAATTTATCAATCTTCTTCATCCACATAATATCACTGGATCAAGCTTTCGCTCATTGTCCAAAGTTTTCCACTGCTGCCTATAAGAGTTCAGACCTTGTTTCAGTTCCGATGTGGCTGATCATCCTCTCAGACCAGCTAAGCATTTTAGGCTTGGTTAGCTTTTACCTAACCAACTACCTAAGACTATACAAACTCACCTTATAGTAACATTGTCTTTATATTTTATTCAAAATAATATTCGGGATTTTATCCAGAACTATAAGAAAGATATTTGCACATTACTCACCCGTACGCTACTTAAAATTTATAATTTTACGTTCAACTTGCATGTGTTAAGTATATTATTAGCATTACTCTGAGCCAGGATCATACTCATATATAAAAATATTAATTGTAATAAATTAATATTTTAAATATTAATTATATTTGTATAATTAAAAATAATTTCTATATTATATATATATTAATAAAAATAACTCTAAAAAATATCTGTTCAAAAATATAAATATTATAAATTTCTTAAATAAAATTATTAAAATATAAATTAAACTCGTAAAAAATCATATTTACCACGAACACAAACATATTTTATTCCAGGTAAATCTCGTCGTCGGCCTCCACGAACTAAAACTGTAGAATATCGTTGCAAACTATGACCTTCACCAGGGATATAACTACTTACAATTTTACCACTAGTTAAACGAACTCTAGCAATTTTTCTTAAAGCTGAATTAGGTTTCTTAGGAGTCACTATACGTATACGTAAACAAACTCCCTTTCGAAACGGAGATTGAGCTAAACTAGGCGTTTTAGACCGACGAGGCTTTCTTGTTCTATTTCTTTTTACCAACTGATTTATTGTTGACATATTACATTTATTTATAAGAATAGGTCTTAAAAGACATATTATCCATTCCCTTATATATATTAAAAAATAAAATTAACTTTTGCACACATTGGTTTTTAATTAAAAATATTTTATTTATGATACATAATATCCATATTAAAACTATTAGTATCTAAAATAATATCAGCATAAAAAATATTTTTATTATAAAATAAAAAAACATCATTTCAGCCTAGATTATATCAAGGAATCGAATTATTAAAAAATTCTGATCTTCCTATAATACAATCAATTAAAAAAGAATAAAAAAAAGATTTTTTCAAACTTAAAAATTCAAAACCTATATAATAAAAATCAATATTTGATAATATTTTATAAAATGATATACAAAAAATTCATCCTATATAATTATCTAAAAAAAAATACGAATTTTCGAAATAATATAAAGCAGGACCTCCAAGATTTTCCAAATTACACAAAATTAAATCATAATCAAAAATAAGAGTAGAATCACCTTTATAATAAAAAGGCTGAAAATCAAACTCTATATAATCTAAAAATGTAAAATCTTTATATCCAACAAAATAATTTTCATTACAAAATTTTTTGGTAAAAAATCAAAAATTGTTTTTTTGTTCTGAAAATTCTAATAATTCTTCTAAATAATCAAATTCAGGAAATTGAAACCCATTAGTTTTATATCTATAAACAATATTTTCATAAATAATTGTACTGATTGCTAAAGCAAAGGACCCTAATAATGTTATAAACATAATATTCTATTAAATAATTAACTTCATATGGTAAATCAAATTACCTACCGAAGTATGTAATACATCTAAAAAAATTGCTGGATAAACTCCCATAATTATTGTTAAAATAATTAAAGGTATAAACATTCAAAATTCAATCGTATTCAAATCTGTTCGACTTACCATTACTATTTTTTTTATATTACCAAAAATAACACGATTATATAATCATAAAGAATATGCTCCCCCTAAAATCATACCTGTTGCAGAAAAAAAAGTAACAAAAATATTAACTTTAAATAAACCTATAAAAATTAATGCTTCACCTACAAAACTACTTGTTCCAGGCAATGCTATATTTGCCATAGTAAAGATTAAAAAAAATAAGCTAAATAAAGGCATTAAATAAACACAACCATTATAATACCTTATTAAACGAGTGTGATAACGATCATATAATACACCTACACATAAAAATAAAGCACTGGAAACAACTCCATGACTTAACATTTGATAAATACTTCCCTCAATTCCTTGAGTATTAATACAAAACAAACCTAAAACAATTAAATTCATATGAGCAACCGATGCATAAGCGATAACACGTTTAATATCAGTTTGTCTAATTGCAATTAAAGATGTATAAATAATACTAATAATACCTAATGTATAAACTAAAGGAAGATAATAAAACATACCATACGGAAATAAAGGCATTAAAAATCTTAAAACTCCATAAGAACCTAATTTCAAAAGAATACCAGCTAAAATTACAGAACCAGCAGTTGGTGCCTCAACATGAGCTTCTGGTAATCATACATGAACTGGCACAATTGGAATTTTTACTGCAAATGATATAAAAAATGCTAATCACATAACTTTCTGATGAGATTCATTAAATATTGTTCCTAATAAACTATGATAATTTGTTGTACCTACTTGATAATGTATAAAAATTATCGATAATAACATTAAAACTGAACCTAACAAAGTATATAAAAATAACATATATCCTGCTCGAATTTTTCTTTCTCTTGATCCTCAAATACCGACAATAATAAACATTGGTATTAAAACACTTTCAAAAAATACATAAAATAAAATTAAGTCTAAAGAACTAAAAACTATCATTAGTAAACTTTCCATAATTAAAAAAGCTATAAAAAAATCTTCAATTCTATATTTTATACTATTCCAACTCGATAAAATACATAAAGGAACTATCAATGCTGTTAATACTATAAAAAATAAAGATAAACCATCAATTCCTAATATAAAATCTACATTTACACTTGGAATCAATTTATAATTAACTAAAAATTGAAAATGAGACACAGATTCGTCAAATAAACTTCATAAAAGAACCGTTAAAAAAAAAGTTAAAATTGAAAAAAATAAAGAAATATTTTTTGTTACATAAGATCCTCTAAAACATAAAACTAAAAGGGCACCTAATAACGGAGTAATACTAATTATTATTAATAAATTATCGATAAAAAAAAATGTATTTATAAAATTATTAAAACTAAAATCAATTAAATTATTCATACTATAAAATTTATATAACTAATAAAAAAGTTATAAAAAAACAAATTATAAATCAATATTTAAATATTTGTAAAAATTCAATCTGAAAATAACGTAATTTAGGCGAATAATGGGATTTGAACCCATGACCTCCAAAGCCACAGTTTAGCGCTCTAACCAACTGAGCTATATTCGCCATCAATTAATTAAATGTTTAGAGGCGGAATCGAACCACCGACCCAAGGATTTTCAGTCCTATGCTCTACCGCTGAGCTACCTAAACATAAAAAATAATAAATTATAATAAAAATAAATAAGAAGTTAAATTTTCAACAAAATTATATAAAAATGGTAATACAAAAAAACCAAATATTATAAAAAACGTTGTTATAACTATTATATAAGTTTTATTTCAATCAATAGGTAAAGTAAAATTTAACTCACTATAAAATTGTTTGTCAAAAATCATAATTTTAATAATTCTTATATAATAAAATGCTCCTACAACACTTGTTAAAATAACAAAAATCATTAAAAATAAAGTTGACTCTTGAATACATAATAAAAATAATAATCACTTTGCTCAAAAGCCAATTAAAGGAGGTACTCCTGCCATTGAAAATAAAGAAATTATTAAAGAAAATCCTAATGCTGGATTTCTATTAGTCAAAATATTTAATTCTGATAAATATTGAATACGTAAAAATTTTGAACCTTTTAGAGAACTTGAGTTTAAAGATAATACTATACTTCAAATATTTAATGACATAATAGCATAAACAATTACATATAATAAAGTCATTGTCGCTCCGCCTTGACTACCTATAGTTAAACCTAATAACATATAACCTACATGACTAATAGAACTATAAGCTAAAAATCTCTTTAATTTACGTTGATACATAGCAGAAAATGTTCCAATAATTACTGAAAAAATACAACAAATACCAATAACAAATTTTCAAATAACTACTAAATCATAAAACGAATAACATAATAATTTCAAAATAAATGAAACCATAATAACTTTTGGAACCACAGCAAAAAATGTAGTTATAGAAGTTGGAACTCCTTCATAAACATCAGGAACTCACATATGAAATGGTGCACTTCCTAATTTAAATAATAAACCCACTAATAAAAATAAAAAACCTATTTCAATACCCCTAGGTATAAATTCAACAGATGTATTAAAAATTAAATTATTTATTGATACATCATAAAATATTTTATAAAATTCAAATAATGATTTAATACAACTAAAATCTGATAATCCTGTAAAACCATATATTAAAGAACTTCCAAATAAAATTAATCCCGATGAAAATGCTCCTAATATAAAATATTTAAGACCAGCTTCCGTCGAAAATGTTGAATTTCGTTTAAATGCAGCTAACACATATAAACTTAAACTTTGTAATTCTATTGCCAAATACATTGATAATAAACTATTAGATGACAAAAAAATTAATGCTCCTAATAAAGCTAATAATAATAAAATATAATACTCAAATGAATTTAATCGTTCACATTTAATATAATCTAATGATACAACTATACATGCGGCAGATAATAATAATACTATTATTTTTATTTTAGAAGAATAAGTATCCAAAATAAAATTTCCATTCAAAAAGCCACCATAAACATTAGAATTAATAAACGTTAACATTACTGTATATAAAACTACTAAGAATGATAGTCAACCTACCAATAAAACTAATGAAGTAAAATTTCGTTTCGAAAAATCATTATATACTACACCAAATAATAAAAGAATACATAAAGAAATCAACAAAAATACCTCAGATATTATCATACTAAAATTATTAAATAATACATCACTGAAATTAAATAAAAAAATTTTTTTAAATAATTAACTTTTCTAAATTTATATTAAATAATATATAACGATAGAGGGACTTGAACCCCCATTCATGGATTATGATTCCATTGCTCTAACCAAATTAAACTATATCGTCATATATAATTTTAACTTATTTAATGAAAAAACACTCAATAATCACTTAAATACAAAACACCAGCTACAAGAATTAATCAACTAAAAGAAAAAGGTAAAAATACTTTTCAACCTAATCTCATCAATTGATCATATCTATATCGTGGATAAACTGCTCTAGCAAAAATAAATAAAACAACAAAAAATACTAATTTTATTCCAAATCAAAAAGAACCCGGAATTCAATTTAATAAAGCAATTGGCGCAAATCAACCTCCCAAAAATAATATAACAGTTAAACCACTCATAAAAATCATATTAGCATATTCACCTAAAAAAAATAAAGCAAATGTAGCTGCAGAATACTCAACATTATAACCTGAAACTAATTCAGATTCTGCTTCTGGTAAATCAAATGGATGGCGATTTGTTTCAGCTAAAGCAGAAACAAAAAACATAACAAAAATTGGAAAATGAGGAAATACATATCAAATATTACTTTGACTTAAAACTATCTCTGTTAAATTAAAAGAATTACTACAAATAACTACAGATAAAAGAATTAATCCTATTGCTATTTCATAAGAAATCATTTGTGCTGCTGTACGCAAACACCCTAAAAAAGCATATTTTGAATTACTAGCTCAACCTGCCATAATTACAGCATGTACTCCTAAAGCTGAAATCGCAAAAATATACAATAATCCTAAATGTAAATTTGCAAAAACTACTCCATAACTATAAGGTATAACAACTCAAATCATTAAACTTAAAGCAAATGTTATTATAGGCGCTAAAACAAAAATTATAACCTCCGATGAACTAGGTAAAATTGTTTCTTTAACTATTAATTTTAAACCATCAGCTAAAGGGGTTAATAATCCCAAAAAACCTACAACATTAGGACCTTTACGACGTTGTATTACACTCATAATTTTACGCTCGGCTAGTGTAAAATAAGCAACTGCGATTAATAATGGTAAAACTATAATTAAAAATTCTAATATAGTACTAACAATACCAAAAAGAATATTCAAAACTTGATACATTTGGAATTGCTCAATTATATTAATACCATAATCTAATTTTCAAATATAATATAAATCTATATTAAATCAATTATTTAAAATACTAAAATTGTTATTAAAAAACATAATTATTTTTAATTAATTATATATTTAAAAAATTATTTTTGAAAAATAATTTTGAAGACTTAATCATCACTCGCGATGATTGACTAATTTCATCAGTTATATGAAAACGGGAAACTGATGTATTAAGTAATAAATTATCAAATTTATTAGATAATTTTATTTGTGTTTGATTTAAAATTTTATTTAAGAAATTAAATGAATTATTTTTAAATAAAGAATCTACTATATATAAATCAGGTAAAAAAACATAAGTATTATTTATACTTGAAGTTAACTCTAATTTATTAATAAAGTTATTTATAAATCTTACATTAAATAAAAATTTTTCTTGTCATTTAATAATAAAATTATAAATTAAACTATAAGTTATAATCCAATCTGAACATGAAAAACCAGAGGAATTTAAGGCAATCGAAGTATTCTGAACACGGTTTTCAATATTATAATATAAAGCTTTTTTTTCAACATATGTATTACTTGGAAAACTTAAAGAAATATTATCTATATTATTAATTATATGATGATTTTGAGAAATTATAAAACCTTTATTATTATTTATAATATTATTTGAATTTGTCCCAATTAAATATTCATTTGAAATAATATTATTTTTTGATTTTGACAAATTTAATAATGATGATGCTAAACCTTGTCCAAAATTAAAACCATTCAACTGACCAACATTATTATTTAAAATATTAAAACCAGTTCAATTAGAAGATAATTTATAAGATTTAATAAATAAATATTCTTGATTAACATTATTATTTAATAATACTAATCTTGTAAAATTAATAAAATTATTTAAAAGATTAAATAAAAAATTTTCATTAATATAACCTAAAATATTACTACTTATAATAACCAAAGGCTTTCTGGCATTTCGTAATTCTGTACAAAAAGAATGCTTACCTTCTAAAATAGAAATAAAAGTACGTAAACTTGTACCGATATGAGTTATGGGATAAGTTAATTTTATCCTACTTCCTATATAACCTAATTTAATTAATTTTCCAGTTAAATAACTTTTACGTAACCTTATATTTAAAACTGCTGCTTCAAATCTTATATTAGAACCAACTAATAAACACAAATCGGTATCATCTAATCCTTGTATACTTGAATTAAAACTATAACCTATTATAAATCCTGAATTAATAGATTTTAAATTCTTATAAGAAAAATGAGAAGATCCTAATAAATTGATAAACATTTTCGATGAAAATAAAGACTGTACATCAACTAAATTACCATATTTTAGTGAATAAGAATTAGATTTTAGTTGTTCAATATTATATAAACTTCTATTAAATAATAATTGAGAATTTTCTCAATTATCATGAGTATTATAAACAGAATTTATATTACAAAAAGGCGATCTAATTCTTTGATACTTTAAACCATCTATAGCAAATCTTGATTTATCAGAAATTCATTCTTCATTAATAAAGTCATTAGAACGAGGTAAAATACGCATAATTTCATCATTTTGTACATCAATACGTATATTACTACCTACAGCATCTAAAATATCTATAGATTCCGTATTTTTTAATTCTCATGATCTAATCATAAAAGCATAAGACTTCGCGGTTAACGCCCCAACAGGACATAAATCAATAATATTTCCAGATAATTCAGATTCTAAAGCTGTATCTATATACAAACCAATTTCAGTTGTATTACCTCTACTTGTTGTACCTAAAGTATCATTTCCAGCTATTTCAGACATAAAACGAACACAACGAGTACAATGTATACAACGAGTCATTATTGTTTTTACAACAGGACTACAATTTTTATCTTCAACTCCTCGCTTATAACCATAAAAACGTGTCCGATCAGTCCCAAAAATCATAGCTTGATCTTGTAAATCACATTCTCCTCCTTGATCACAAATAGGACAATCTAAAGGGTGATTTAAAAGTAAAAACTCTAAAACAGATTCACGTGCTTTTCTTACTAATGGAGTATCTGTATAAATTTCCATACCATTATTAACTGGCATTGCACATGCCACTACAGGTTTCGGAAATTTTTTCACTTCAACTAAACACATACGACAATTACCTGCAACTAATAATTTTTCATGATAACAAAATCTAGGAACTTCTACACCGATAGATTCACAAGCTTGAAATATTGTTGTACCTAAAGGTACAGAAACACTATTATTATTTATATTTATATTAATCATTTAATGGATATACAATATAAATAAATTTAATAAAAAACATTTTATTATAATTAATATATTTTAAATATCTTTACAAAAATAAAACATTGTAAAATAATATATATAAAGAAATGAAAAAGGGGGGTAGTTCAATCGGTAGAACGTTGGTCTTCAAAACCATTGGTTAAAGGTTCGAGCCCTTTTCTCCCTGATTATCATGAACTAAAAAATAAATTTAAATTATTTTCGCCGCCAATGAAATTGTTTTTAAATAATTCTTATACCGTAATTCACGAGGTATAGATCCAAATATACGAGTAGACATTAATTTATTCGAATTATCAATTAATATACCCGCATTTAAAGGAAAACGAATTATTTCTCCATTTAAACGACGATATTCTTTTTTTGTTTGTATAATAATAACTTTATATAAAACTCTTTTGTAAACTTTTCTTTTAACTTTAAGTCGCGATTTTTTAACTGTACCTCAGATAAGATCACTAATATAACCATATTTTTGATTAGATTTTCCTATAACCTTTATACATCTAATAATTTTCGCACCCGAATTATCTACAATATATAACTTTGATCGTAATTGAATCATAATTTATAAAAATTAATAAATTTTACGTTTATAAAAATCGATCCCTCAATTAAAACTATCATCCTTAAAATTTTTATAAAAAGAACTATTTAAATAATTATTTTTATATAAAAAAATACCTTTCATAATATTATAATTTACTTCTAAATTATTTAAATTATATAAATGTATATTATATTTTATATTTTGCTTATCATAATTTTTTTTATTAAGTTTATAATTTTTTTTACTTGAACCTTTTTGTTTAGTAGAAATTTTTCCTAAACGCGATTTTTTAAATAAATTATAATTAAATAAAAAAAAATTATAATTAAAAAAATAAAAATAAAGTAAATTTAAATATACTTGTTTATTATTTTGAGATAAAGAAATTCCTAATAAATCATTTAATAATTTACTTTTGTTAGAAGAATTAAACATTTGTTTTTTAGAAAAAATATCTTTTTCATTAAATAATTTTGAATAATATAGTAATTCTTTATTCAAACATAATTCATTATTATATTTTATAATCGAATAATTATTATTAAAATTATCTATTTTTTTAAATAAAAAATTATTTATTTTATATTCATATTTTCTATTCCGTAACATAAAATAATAAACAGATTTTAATAAATTAGAAAAAATACGAATAGTTATATCGTTCCGACTTAAATCAATTAAATCACCACCAACTAATGAATAATTACTATAAAAAATTTTATTATTATTCACATTAACAAAACCATGTTTTATCAATTGTCGAGCTCCAAACAAACTTTTTACAAAATTTAATTTAACTAATATAATATCCAATCTACTTTCTAAAATAGATATAAACATCAAATTATTTTTTGTTTTATTATAAAGATTAATAAAATGTTTATCTCTAAGCGAACCATAATAAACTTTTAATCGAATTTTGGATTTAAGTTCAACATTATATAAAAATTTTCGTCGATAATTAAAGACTGAATTCGAAGAAACACCATATCTAGGAAATTGTCATCGTTTTAATCATTTACGATTTTTAAATTTTTTTAATTTTTGTAAATTGGAAATATTATCTCCAATTTTATAACATACTTTATAATAAGATAATAAATATTTTTTTTTTGACATTCAAATAATTGATAATATTATAAAAAAATAAGTGCATTGGGATTCGAACCCAAGACCAGCGGATTAAAAGTCCGATACTCTACCAACTGAGCTATACACCTATTATAATTTTTTAATATTTGTTACCCATGGCGATGGAAATTTTAATGATCTAAATTCTTGACTTAATTCAACAGATTCCGATACTATCCTTTTTTGAATATCATCATATCGTAATTCTGTATAACCACTTAATGGAAATTCTTTACGAAATGGATGACCATCAAACCCATAATCAGTTAATATACGTCTTAAATCAGGATGATTAAAAAAGAAAACACCATACATATCTCAAACCTCTCGTTCTAATCAATTAGCTGAATTATATAAATTACATACTGAATCAATAGGAGAAATTTCATCAATTATAATTTTAACACGAGCTCGAGAATTATATTGTAAACTTAATAAATTATAAATTACATCAAAACGCGAATTTCTATTAGGATAATCAACTCCTATAATATCAACAAGCATATTAAATTTACATAAACAATGTGTTTTTAATAAAAATAGTGCTCGTAATAAATAGATCTATAAACAATAAAAGTCACTTCATTATCTATAAATTTAACTGATTCAATTGAATTTAATAATAAACAATTTATATAAATGTTACGTAATAAATCTAACAAATTATATATAAATGTATATTTTTGTTGAGAAATAAAATTAGTACTACCTTTAAATAGTAACGTTGATTCTATTGTAAAAAACAAATTATTAAATTTTAATTTATTTTGTTGATTTTCATCAAACATATAAATAAATAAATATAATATTAATTTATTGCAATGAATTACACTAATTATAATATTGGTAATAAAAGATAATATAATTCTATTACCTGAATTTTTAACGAATTTTATTCTTTTTTGATCCGTTGTTTTTTGAATACTCGATAAAGAGTTACATTTAAATGATATTAATTCTGGTGATAATCGAAATGTAGAAGTATATTTTTGATTTCACATAATCATCGATTATTTTTAATAAATTAAAATTTTTAATTTTATGAAAATTTTAAATTTATATATATATATTAAAAAAATTATTTTTTAATAATTTTAATATATACTCCATTATACATTGCTAAACTCTTAATAAAATAAATAAAAGAATTAAGATTATTATTTGCATTTATATAAATAGATAACCTTAATAAATATCTATATTTTTTCATACTAAAATGCTCCATCGATTTTTTATTTACATGAGGAGATTTTAATAAAGTTAATGATTTTTCTAAAATAGGTTTTTTAAAATAAGAATTTATCTTAATAGAAAAATTAGAATTCAAATTAATTTTATTAAATAGAGTAGACGTTAATGATATTTTGGAATTATTAGAAGATTTACTTAAAATTAATTTAAAAAATTCATCTAATAAAATATAACTAAATGATCATAAAACTATATCTAAATTAAACTTTGATAATTTCATCTCTTAATATTGAAAAATTTTAATTACTTTAACATTAAATTATAAATTTTTTACTACAAATACTGCATTATTGAAATCACGTGAAACTTGTTGAAAAATTTGTTGTCTATTAACATTTGTATTATGAACAGTTAATACTATTGCTCCAATCATTGCAACCAATAAAATAACTCCAACTATAATAACATGAAAACTATATTTTGTATATAAATAATTACCTAAAATATTTATATCAGAAACTTTATTATAAAATAAATATCAATCAGTGAATTGATTATACAAAAAATAGTCATTGAATAAATTACATACAATATTGTCTAAAAATTTATAACGAAAAAAATTATCTATAATAAAATCTTTATTAGTAAAAAATGAATCACCATGCTTTAAATAAGATATAAAATCATAAATATTTAAATATTCTTGTGAAACTAAACTAATATTACTATAAACTCCTGAAACTAATGTTGATCCAGTACTATTATAATAAAATTCCATATCATTTGATAGATCTAAATATAATTGCAATAATAATAATAAACCTATTAATCCCCCAATCGGTAAATATTTAAAAACATCACTATCTACTTGAATTATTTTAATATTTAACATCATAACTACAAATAAAAATAATATTGCTATAGCTCCAACATATACAACCAAAAAAATAAGAGCTAAAAATTCTACCTTTAACAAAATTAATAAACACATTGCATTAAAAAAAACCATAATTAAAAATAATACAGAATGTACTGGATTTCTTACACTAATAACCATTATACCAGAAACTAAAATAAAACTTGAAAATAAATAAAATAAAAAATTCACCATTTATAGAACTAAATTATAATATATATATATATATATTAATTATTATTATAATTTTTTAATAATTTAAATTCAATATACTCAGTTGCTGGGATTAAAATAAAAAATGAAACAAAATACATTACTGTAGCAATACGACCTAACAGAACGAAAGGAGGCTCTACTACTTTTTGACCTAATCAACCTAGTAAACAACAATTAGCCACTATTACTCAAAATAATAATTTAAAAATAGGTCTAAATGTAGCACTTCGAATATCAGGTCTACTTATAACTGGTAAAATAAATAATGTAATTAGTGCCAATCCCATACAAACAACTCCACCTAATTTATCAGGAATTGATCGTAAAATAGCATAAAAAGGTAATAAATATCACTCCGGAACAATATGGGCTGGTGTAGATAAAGGATTTGCCTGAATATAATTATCTGGATGTCCTAAAGTATTAGGATAAAAAAATACAAAACCAGAAAATAAAATACCAAATAACAAAAATCCAAATAAATCCTTAACATAAAAATAAGGATAAAAAGGAATTTTATCTACCGTCGATCCGGCATTTGTTCCTAATGGATTATTAGAACCTGAATAATGTAATAAAATAATATGAACACCCACTAAACCAGCAATCACAAAAGGTAATAAATAATGTAAACTAAACATTCTATTTAAAGTTGCATTATCTACAGAAAAACCACCTCATAATAACTTAACAATACTACCCCCTACTATAGGAATAGCTGAAAATAAATTAGTAATAACAGTAGCCCCTCAAAAACTCATTTGACCTCAAGGTAAAACATAACCCATAAATGCTGTTGCTGTCATTACAATAAAAATTGCGGCCCCTGACATTCATAAATGTTGTCTCGGAAATACATACGAACCATAATATAAACCTCTAAACATATGAATATATACTGTCAAAAAAAACATAGACGCTCCATTTGCGTGTATATATCTAATTAATCAACCATTATTTACATCTCTCATAATATGCTCAATACTTTCAAAAGCTAAATCAATTTGAGGAACATAATGCATTGCTAAAAAAATTCCTGTAATAATTTGAATACCTAAACACATTGCTGCTAAAACTCCAAATCCATAAAAATAATTAAAATTTATAGGAGTTGGATAGAAAACTAAATGATTGTGCATTACATTTGTTAGCACATGATGTCAATAACTTCTTCTATTCATTAGTTAAATATTAAAACTAAATAATAGGTTAATTTTATTTTATATCATATTATTACTATAAAACAAAAATTTTTAACCTTTAACTCGATTAATAAATTTAATAGTAATTGTTTTTCTAATCCTATAACATAAAACTATAATAGCTAAACCTATTGCAGATTCACCAGCTGCTACTGTTAAAACAAATAAGGCAAAAATTTGTCCTAAAAGATCAGTTAAATGTACTGCAAAAATTATAAAATTTAAATTTGCTGATAATAACATTAACTCAATTGACATTAACATTATAATTAAATTTTTATAGTTTAAAACTACTCCTCATATACCTGTGAAAAAAAGTATTATAGGAATCAAAACAAATTTAATTAAAGGTATAAAACTATAAATATCGGGAGTTAAAAATGTTGACAAACTTATTACTATATTATTAAAAAACATTATAATAAAACAAGTAAAAAAATAAGAATTCGGGGTAATGTGATTTGAACACATGACCTTCTATTCCCAAAACAGATGCGCTAACCGGACTACGCTACACCCCGAAAATTAAAAAATAATTAATTAAATTATATAGATACATATAAGCTTAATTTTGTATTAAACATTTATAAATATAATCATTTATATGAAATAAAAAAAATACTATCAAAAAAATAAATATATATAATATTGTAATATATTTTATTAGTAAAAAATTTATATTACTATAAATTTTTATTCTATATAATAAAATAATAAATTAAAAAATTTTAACTAAATATTATTTAGTACAATAAAAAAATATTAATTATATGAAAATTATATATAACATTATAAACTTTCCTATTATTAATATACGATTAATTTTCCATATCTAATAAAAATAAATTAACTATTATTTACGACGCTTTTTAGATAAACGACAACCATTATGCGGAATTGGAGTGATATCTATAATACCCCTAACTCTAATATATCGTCTATTTTTTATACGTCTAAAAATAATATACTTTTTATAATCAATTCCTTTAAATTTAATAAATACATTTTTTATACCCTTTTTAACTAATCTATCTAATAAACTATCAATAACATACTGAACTACTAAAGCTGTCGATTTAGATGATCCTTTAAAACCTAAATGGCCAGATGAAACGCAAGTAATTGTTTTATTAAAAAGATTAGATGCACTAATAATCAAATTATTTTGAGTTGATTTTATATTAATAATTCCTCAATTCTTAAATAATAATTGATTTCGGCGTTTTGTAAGAGTTTTATAATAAATTTTTTTTTTCACTAAATTAAAACCTAATGGTATTTTGTTACGATTTAAAACATTTAGTAAATGTTGCTTTTTATAATTAGTAAAAATCTTATTAAAGAAAGCTATTTCATTAGCTATTATTAATTTATTATTACTATTCACAATAAAAAAAAATATATATACAATAAAGTATTAAAAAATTTAATACTTTCTTTCACTTGATATTAAAAATTATTAAAGAAATAAACCAAATTTACAATAGAAAAGTAAATTTAAAAAAATTAAAGTATTTTAATTGCTATATATATATATATTAATAATAACAATTAAGAACGTATACGATTAAATTTACGTTGTGTAGATCTATTTGTTCTTGTACGTTGACCCCTTACAGGTAGTTTACGAAAATGTCTATACCCTTTATAACTTTTTATATCTAAATAAAATTTTATATCAGATGAAATTTTTCGTCTCAATTCTTTATTTATTAAAAAAAATGGATCATCAACTAAAGAATAAATAATATCTAAATTATTTTGCGAAAGATCTTTTACTAAAGTTGTTTTAATTATACCTGCTTTATTGCAAATATAATTAGCTCTCTTATAACCAATACCATATGTTTTTATTAAACAATCAAAAATTTTTCACTTAGAATACGTATCAGATTCTAAAATTTTTCTTAATTCTATCATATTAAATTAAATAAAAGGCTAAATAAAATTAAATAAATTAATTAATTAAAATTTTTATAATAAAAAATAACTTGATATAACTATCAAGAAATTAAAAAGTAAATAAAATTAAAAATGCCATCATTAATGCAAATAAAGCCATTGCTTCTGTTAAAGCAAAACCTAAAATACAAGTTCTAAATAATTCATCTCTTAAAGATGGATTACGAGAAGTACCGATTATTAATGCTCCAAATACGGTACCAATTCCTGCTCCTGAACCTGCTAATCCAATAGTTGCTGCTCCTGCTCCAATTAATTTTGCTGCTTGTACAATCATAATAATAGTAAAAATAAATAATAGACTTTATATTTCATTAATAATAATAAAATGAGTAATAACGGACTCGAACCGCTAACATCCTCGGTGTAAACGAGACGCTCTGCCAATTGAACTAATTACTCAAAACATATTATTAGAGAGAGTAGGATTCGAACCTACGTAGGAGATTAATCCAATAAATTTACAGTCTACCGCCTTTAACCACTCAGCCACCTCTCTAAATAAAAACTCTCTAGATTGGATTCGAACCAATGACCAAATGGTTAACAGCCATTTGCTCTACCAACTGAGCTACTAGAGATTAATACAATTGGAGTAAAAGGATTCGAACCTTTGATCTTCTGCACCAAAAGCAGCTGCCTTACCTCTTGGCCATACTCCAATAAAAATTATCTTCTTTTTCTAAAAACAAATATTCTATTTTTAAAAGCTTCTTGATATAAATTATAGCGCAAATTTATACTATTACTAAGCTTTTCATTATAAGCAATATTAATTATTTCATTATATAACCTATCAGATAATTTAAATTCAGTTCTACAATTAGCACCATCTAATAATAATTTGAATGCTAGATATAATTGTCTATGGCTTTTAACTGAAATAGGGTATTTTCTTTTTATCCTTCCAACTCTCATTGAACGTAATTCGACATAAATTAATAATTTTCGAATAACAAGAGTTAATAATAATAAAGGGTCTTTATTTTTACTAAAATTCTGAAATTTTAATTTTTTAAATAAATCAATAATTAAATTTTCAGATAATTCTTTTTTTCCTTTTTCTAAAATTATATTAATAAACTTATTAATTAACGAATTATAATAAAAACTATAACTACTCATAAAATAATATAAAAAATATATATAGGCTTAGATGGATTTGAACCATCGACCTTGCGCTTATCGGGCGCATACTCTAACCAACTGAGTTACAAGCCTAAATTAATAAAAAATACTTACTATCGGACTTGAACCGATAATCCCTATATAGAGAAGAAGATTTTAAGTCTTCCGTGTCTACCAATTCCACCAAGTAAGTAAAATAAAACTATAAACTATCCCTTATGGGATTCGAACCCATGTTGATGCCGTGAAAAGGCATTGTCCTAACCAACTAGACGAAAGGGACATTTATAAATTTAGAAGGAATGGGATTCGAACCCATGATACGAAATACTTCGTATATTGATTTAGCAAACCAACTCTTTAAACCACTCAGACACCCTTCTTAATAACAAAAATTTATTTAATACTAAATTTATAAACTATTTAATTAATAAATACGTTTAAATATTATATTACCAAAAATAATAATACTTAATAATGATAACATAATTAATCTTGTATCTAAATAAATATAAATAAATTTATAAGATATAATAAAAGTTACTAAAATTATAACACCTAATAACATCATTAAAGCATAATGATAAATATACCCACTTTGTAAATTACTAATAGTTTTACTAAAACGATATAATAATTTTGATATACTATAAGTTCCAAAAACTTCAATTATCCCACGATCAATAATTAAATAAGTTCGGTTATAACCAATCGATAAAATATTTTGATTAATAATTTCATTATAAATTTTATCAAAAAATCATTTTCTATTCAAAAAAGTATAAAAAGAACGACCTATATTACTTATCTTAATTAAAAATAATTTTGTTTCAAAATTCATATATAAAATCATTGCACTAAATAAACCTATTATACTAAAAATTACTGGAGTTAATTTAACTAAATGAGGAACTAAAAAATCTGCTTCAAAAATGCAAGCATTATTAAATAAAGTAAATAAAGAATTCCCCCAAAAATTAGTACCTAAACCAACCATCATATCTTTAGCAATATAACCAACAAAAATGCTCCCAAATGTTAATATAAATAATGGAAAACCTAATACAAAAGGAGCATCATGTATATTTAAAATACTTTGTTTAAAAGCATTAGTTTTCGACAAAAAAGTTAAAAATAATAATCGCATTGAATAAAAAGCCGTCAAAAAAGCCGCTAATGTCCCTAATCAAAAAGCAAAATGACCACTTGTTGTATAGGTACCATATGCTAATTCTAAAATTGTATCTTTAGAATAAAAACCTGTCATAAATGGAAAACCCATCAGCGAAATTGATCCTATTAACATAATAATATAAGTAAAAGGTAATAAACGAACAAGACCCCCCATTTTACGCATATCTTGTTCATCAGCTAATGCATGAATTACAGATCCTGCTCCTAAAAATAATAACGCCTTAAAAAATGCATGATTTGCTAAATGAAAAATCCCAGCAGAATAATTAGATATTCCACACGCAAATACCATATAGCCTAATTGACTACATGTAGAATAAGCAATTACTCTCTTTAAATCATTCTGTAATAAACCTGTTGTTGCCGCAAAAAAAGCTGTCATAGCACCAATAATAGTAACAATTATTAATGCTAAAGATGAATATTCAAATAATGGTGAACAACGTGCTACCATAAATACTCCAGCAGTAACCATTGTTGCAGCATGAATTAAGGCTGATACAGGAGTTGGACCTTCCATTGCATCAGGTAATCAAGTATGTAATCCGATTTGAGCAGATTTACCCATAGCACCAACAAATAATAAAATACAAATAAGAGTTATAGAATTAAATTCAAATCCAAAAATTATAAACGTTTTATCTAATAAATAAGGAATACACGCAAATACAGTATAATAATCTAATGCTCCAGATATCATGAAAATTCCTAATATACCTAAAACTAAAGCAAAATCACCTATCCTATTAACTAACATAGCTTTAATTGCAGCTTTATTAGCTTGTAAACGTGTAAATCAAAAATTAATAAGCAAATAAGAACATAAACCTACACCTTCCCAACCTACAAACATTTGAATAAAATTATTAGCTGTTACTAAAATCAACATAAAGAAAGTAAACAAAGATAAATACGCCATAAACCTAGCTCTATGCGGATCATGTTCCATATAACTTATAGAATAAATATGCACAAGTGATGAAATAGATGTTACTACAATTAACATAACAACTGTTAGGCTATCAAATAATAAACCTCACGAAATATATAATAATTCTGAATCTATCCAAGTAATTAGTGGTATATGTATATAAGTTACACCATTATTAAAAATAACATTATAAAATGCTAATACTGACAATAAAAATGATGAAACTAAAAAAAACACAGATAATCGTGCTGTACCATAATTACCTAAAAATCGACCAAACAATCCACATAATATAGAATTCATTAATGGTAATACTAAAATAAGTAAATACATTTTTATAAAAATTAATATAAATAAACAAATATATATATAATTAATAATTTATTAAATTATTAATTATATTTCCTTAATTTAACGGAAATATTTTATATAAAATTTAGACTTTTTAATTTCATATTTAAATAATTATATATATTTTTTTTATAAAATTAATACTCTATTATTTATGGAAAAAGATCTCCTAAAATTATAAATCAAATTTGAACTAAAGTTATTCCTAAAATTTCTCTAAAAAATTCATAATAAAACGGTATACAACCTGATCTAAAAACTAAAATTTTTAAATTACTATCTTCATGATCTAAATAATAACAAGATAATTTCAAATGCGATATCATATTCTGAATTATATTTTGAGATTCTACTAACATACTTAAATCTAAAAAAAAGAAAAATTCTATAAAAGATTTCTCTTTTTCATAAACAGTAACTAATGAATCTAAAACATAACTTAAATGATAAAGGACTAAATAATTAATCGAGTTATTATTAAAAATTAAATCATTTTTTAAAAACATAAATTCTAAAAAAATCAAATCACGAGTAATAAATATTAATAATTTATATAAATTATAATTAATATATACACGATGTCCTTGATTTAAAACCTCTTCATTATTCATTGTACAACCAACTAATTCAAAACCATGACTATTAGCTAAGTTTATACACTGAGATAATAAAAAATTATCATTTAAAAGATCAGAACCATTATATATAGACGAAATTAATAATTGTATCGAATCTTTATTTAAAAATAATCCATAAAACGAATATAACTCTTTGTAAAAATTTAATAATACTATATTTAATTCATATAAATGTTTATTTAATCCTAAAAATTTTCCATTTGCAGAATGGCAAAAAGAAAAATTACTTATTGAGTCAAAATTCATATTATTCAATATAATAATAAAAATTATTATAAAACTTAATAAAAATATATATATATTTTTCTTTATATAAAATTTATACATAAAACCTATAAAAATAAAAAAAAAATGAGGATGAAGTGGGATTTGAACCCACGATATTATATTAAATAATATATCGATTTTCAAGACCGACACCTTAAACCACTCAGTCATTCATCCCTTAAAAAACGAGAAAAAAGGGATTCGAACCCTCATCTACTGATGTGACAAACCAGTGCTTTACCTAATTAAGCTATTTCCCCATTTTATATAATAAAAATTATTGTATTATTATAAATTAAACGTCCTGTAGGATTCGAACCTACGACCGATAGATTAGAAATCTATTGCTCTATCCTCCAAGCTAAGGACGCTAGTTTTTTAAAAAATTTTTAATTAATATGTAACTCATACACTAATACTAAAGGTACCATATATAGTATTCGAATAAGATTGACTATAATAAACATTTGACATTATTGTTTGTAATGGAATTATACCTTTACGAATATAAAAAGTACGAGAACGTTTTATACCATTTATACGCCCTTTAATTCCAATTAATAAACCTTTACAATTTCTATTATTATAAGATCACATAATATTAACTATATTTTTTATAAACATAACAAAACGAAAATGCTGCTTATATTTTTCATTTTCAATACATCAAGCAATATAATAAGATAAAAGATTATGAACAGGCATAATCATAATTAAATTTATAACTCGAAGAGTTGAATAAAAATTAGTCATATAACGATAACGTCTTAATTTAAAGATTAAAAAACGTTTATAATTTTTTGATAATCCCCTATTAAATGAATTTAAATTCAATAAGTAAAAATTAACTTTAGTATTAGTTAAATTTTCTAAAGTTTGTCTTATTCTATAACTTAAGATATTAATAAAAGATCTTCGCGAATATATTCGACGCTTTAATTTTCTATTTTTTTTAATAGAATTTTTTTTCTTATTATTTGTAAAAATATTCTTAAAAATATAAAAATCCGTTAAAAAATCTTTATCATTACAAAATTTAAATTTGTTATCAATAATAATATTATTATTTAATTTATTAGTAAAATTTTGTTGCTTATAATTATTACGAAATAAAGATAATTTTCGTTTATTTTTAAGTTTATTACTAAATAAAATTTTTTCATAATAATAATCCCCTATTATTCGATTTTTTACTTGTGAATTAATAATATTTTTTTGCTTTACACTACTTGATAATAAAAAATTAATAGATTTATTATAATCAACATTAAAATTTTTAATATCATTCCAATTTGTAGATTGAATTTTTAACAAATCATCTAAAATAATTTGTTTTTTATTAAAAGAAAAAGGATCGAATTTTTTTGAAGATCTAAAAAATAATTTATTAAAATAAAAGCGCTTAGATAATCTACTATAATTATTTCATAATAAATTAAAATAAAATACTTTTTTTTTCGAAGATCCAGATAATTTAAATTTTTTTCATCTTCTAACTAATTTAATAATATTATATTTTGAACTTCGCTTAAAAAAAAAAATTATTTGCTTCCCACCAATAACATTATCACAGTTAACTTCTTTAACAATAACTAATTTACTTTGTAACAAATGTGTTAAAACTCCACTTTGAAATAAAAATTTAAATAAAATTGTTGTACATAAAAAATAATTTATATTATTAGGCGTGTATCGAATAGGAACAAAAAAATATTTACGCAAATTTAATCGTGATTTATGTTTAAATCTAAAAAATCTATTATACCTAAATTTTTTATGAATAAATAATCTATTTTTAAAATTCAACCGTAATCGTGATGGATATACAGTTATAAATAATAATAGTGCTTTATTATCAAAATCTCTTAATATATAAAAAGTATTTAAAAAAATTCCATATTTTAATAATACCGATTTTAAATACTTATGTATATTAACATCATTACTTAAATACTTAGAATAATCATTAGTAACAAAATAATTAGATTTTCAATGTTGTACCGAATTTACTTTTAAACTATTTATATTAAGTTTTTGTCCCATTAAATTTAATAATAATTATTTATTTTTAGATTTTTTAAACCTAAATTGTTTTTTCGTTGGTACAAAATTACCAAATTTATAACCTACCATTGTTTTTAATATTTTTATATTATAAAAATATAAACCATTATAAACACTAAAAGTTATTCCAACAAATTCTGGTAAAATTGTTGATCGTCTAGATCAAATTAAAAGTTTTATTCTATTTATTTTTTTAATACTTAACCCAGACGATTTTAGTTTATTTACTTTTTTTAAAACAACAGAATCATAAAAAGGCCCTTTCCAAATAGATCGTGACATTTCTTAATAAAATTTTATATTAACTATTTATAAATTTATTTAAAATAGTATTACGGCGCTTAAAATGTTTAGCTATACGCGTAGGCTTTCCTTTAGTTAAACGCCCTCACGGAGTTACTGAAGGTCTACCTCCTTTAGTTTTACCACGACCTCCACCATGCGGATGATCAATAGTATTCATAGCTACACCTCGTACTACAGGTCGTTTTCCTAATCAACGCGATCTTCCAGCTTTACCTAAAACACGACTAGAATGATCCAAATTAGAAACGCGGCCTATCATTCCTCGACAATTTAATGAAATTACAACTCTCTTACCCGATGGTAATGATAATAATCCATAACCTAAATTAAAATCTTTTTTTAATAGAGACGCAAATGTTCCCGCAGCGCGACATAATTTAAAACCTTTATTAGGCTCTAATTCAATATTAAAAAGAGTTACTCCTATAGGTACATCTTTTATACGAATAATTTGACCTATATTATTTAAATTAGAATCATTATTAATAGTATCCCCTACTTTTAATCCATCTGAAGCCAATATATAACTTTTGAAATTTTTAAATTGATTAACTTTTTTAGTACGAATTAAGGCAATAAAACCAGAACGATTAGGATCATATTCAATGCTTTCTACTATAACATTATTAAAATTCGTTTTAGAATCTAAAAACCTATATTTACGCTTATTACCCCCTCCACGATGAAAAACTGTAATACGACCTCTATTATTACGACCACTAGATTTTGGTAATCCTCGACTTAATTGTTTATTAGGACTCGATTTTAATAATGAAGATTTATCTACTATTATTAATTGTCGAGTTCCTGGTGTATAAGGTTTATATCTTTTTAACATATTTTAAAAATTTACTCATAAGACTGAGCAATGTAATTAACTTTAATTAAAGCCAATAAATTAATAAATAATAAAGTATTATAAAATTTTAAAATATTAGAATTTATTCAAAATAAAAAAAATATAAATAAATTATTATTATTATCAAAAAAAAAACTAATATTAATATTTTTAATACTTTTATTATATTTTGTATTTAAAGGTATAATAATATCATTCCATTTAATTAATAATGGTGTTAAATTATTATCATTTTCATATAATAAATCTAATAAATCCATTACCGAATTATTTTTATTAATAGAAATAATGCAATTTGCACTACTACTTAATAACTTTAAATTATTAAAATAATTTTTCTTAAATATTTGTTTTATTAATTTATTTTTTACATTATAAACATTTAACGAATTAGCATTATCTAAAACATATTTAATAAAATTATCATTATTTAAATGACAAAAAAAAACAACCTTTGAGCCGATAATAGAATTTTCAATAAAATTAAATTTATATTTATTATTTAATTTTTTAAACATAATAATAATTATTATTTAACGATCTACCTCTCCAAATACAATATCTTGAGTACCTATTATAGTTACAACATCTGCAATCATATGTCCTCTAGCCATAAAATCTAAACCTTGCAAATGTAAAAATCCAGGAGCTTTTATTTTACAACGATAAGGCTTATTTGTATCATCTGATACTAAAAAAACTCCCATCTCACCTTTTGGAGCTTCTATACCAACATAAGTCTCACCTGCCGGAACATTAAAGCCTTCAGTAAATAATTTAAAATGATGTATTACCGATTCCATAGATTGTTTCATTGACGATCTAGAAGACGTAACGATTTTCCCATCATCTACTCTAACAGGACCTTCAGGAATATTTTCTAAACAAATTTTAATAATATTAAGACTTTGTCGCATTTCTTCAACTCTAATTAAATAACGATCATAACAATCACCATTCGTTCCTACAGGAATACAAAAAGAATTATTAACAATAGAATCTGAATAAACTTCATAAGGTTCACTTTTTCTAATATCCCAAGAAATACCAGAACCTCTTAACATTACTCCACTAAAACCTCAATTTATAGCATCTTCCGCTGAAACAACACCTATATCTACTAATCTTTGCTTCCAAATTCTATTACCTGTTAGTAAAGACTCAACTTCATCTAATCTTGTTGAAAATTGATCAATAAAAATAAAAATATCTTGTAATAAACCTAATGGAATATCTTGACTTAAACCTCCTGGCCTAAAATAAGCAGCATGTAAACGAGCCCCCGAAACTCTTTCATAAAATTCCATTAACTTTTCTCTTTCTTCGAAAGTTCAAAAAAATGGAGTCATTGCACCAACATCTAAAGCATGACACGCAACAGCTAATAAATGATTTAAAATTCGAGTTAATTCACTAAATATAACACGTATAAATTGTGCTCTTTTTGGTATAGTACAATTTAATAACTTTTCTACTGCTAAACAATAAACATGTTCTTGGGCCATAGTAGATACATAATCCAATCTATCAAAATAAGGTAAAGCTTGTAAATATGTTTTATATTCAATCAATTTTTCAGTACCTCTATGTAATAAACCAATATGAGGATCTGCCCTCTCAACAACTTCTCCATCTAACTCTAAAACCAAGCGTAAAACACCGTGAGCAGCAGGATGCTGAGGACCAAAATTTATTGTAAAATTTTTTACAACATTTTGTTGTAATTTATTTAATATATTATTATTTTCTAACATTTTAATAAAAATAATATAAAAAAATAAAATATAAATCAATTTTTTAAATGACTTCAAAATAAAAAAAAAATATATATATATATAATCGAAATGTTAGTAATTCTCTGCTAAAAATATTACTATTTATACACATGATAAAAATCCTATAGTACGTAATAGTATTTTACATTTCTTTTATTAGAAAACTTATTTTAAGTTAGACTTCTTGCTTATATGATTTCAGCAATTATTCAAAATAGACGTAACTACTAGACAAATGCTATTAATATAACAATCTATACATAATAGGTCTACACTTCTCGATCCTCTCGTACTAGAGTAGAACTCTTTCAATTTTCTAATATTTGTGATGGATAGAAACCGAACTGTCTCACGACGTTCTAAACCCAGCTCGCGTACCACTTTAATCGGCGAACAGCCGAACCCTTGGAACCTTATTCAGCTCCAGGATGTGATGAGCCGACATCGAGGTGCCAAACAACTCCGGCGATAAGAACTCTTAGGAGTTATAAGCCTGTTATCCCCGGCGTACCTTTTATCCGTTGAGCGATAGTCATTCCATTCTGAACTATCGGATCACTATGACCGACTTTCGTCTCTGTTTAATTTGTCAATTTCACAGTTAAGCAAATTTAAGCCATTACACATAATAATTAATTATTTAAATTAATTAAAATTTACCTTTGTACGCCTCCGTTACCTTTTAGGAGGCTACCGCCCCAGTCAAACTACCAACCATATAATGTCCTAATAAATATTAGTTAATGACGATAATAAAAAAAGTGGTATTTCAAGGCTGATTCAACAATTAACTTTCGTTAAAATTTTAAAATCTCCCACTTATCCTGATATAATTTATTATCTAAATACTATAAAGATGTAGTAAAGGTGCACGGGGTCTTCTCGTCCTATCACAAAAAATCCGCATCTGCACGGATATTTTAATTTCACTGAGATTATAGCGGAGACAGCGGGGCAGTCGTTACACCATTCATGCAGGTCGGAACTTACCCGACAAGGAATTTCGCTACCTTAGAACCGTCAGAGTTACGGCTGCCGTTTACTGGAGTTTCAATTAAAAGCAATTACCTTTCCTATTAACTTACCAGCACCGGGCAGGTGTCAGACCCTATACATCATTTTACAATTTCGCAGAGTCCTGTGTTTTTATTAAACAGTCGCTACCCCCTCTTTTGTGCCACCATTTCAAAAAATGATCCTTTTTATCCCGAAGTTACAAAGTCAATTTGCCGAGTTCCTTCGCTATAATTATCTCAAGCGCCTTAGTATTCTCTACCTATTCACCTGTGGCGGTTTAAAGTACGATTTTATATTAATAATAATATTTCCCGAAAATAAAATAATTTAATTAAAAAATTTAACAATTTTAAAAAAATACATAAATATTTTGTCAATATTAATAAATACTCATCAAATTCAACTTTCGTTGACACTTCTTAGAGATCGTCTTAATCTACGCAGTTTAACTTAACATAGAAAACCTTGAATTTACGGCGATAATATTTTTAAATATATTATTTATCGTTACTCATACCAACATTAGCACTTCTGATTTCTACAATAAAATTTGCAATTTATTGATTATTTACAAATTACAGAACGTTCTGCTACTAATAAAATTTAATACATATTTTATTATTTCGGTCTATTTCTTTAGCCTCAATACATTTTCAGTGCTATAAAACTTAATCCATGAACTGTTACGTCCTCATTAAAAGATGGCTGATTCTAAGCCTACTTTATGATCATCTTAGTTAAATAACATCTTTTAATCACTTAGAAAAAAATCAAAGACCTTAATTAATAATCTGGGCTGTTTCCCTCTTGATTTAGGATCTTATAACCCAAAATCCGTTTATTAGAAAATTTATTTAAATTCGGAGTTTTTTTAATATCGGTAAGATTAGAAATAACCCCCCTAAATATATTATTAAGTGCTCTACCTTAAATAAACTATTTACTAATACTCTACTTAAATAGATTTCGCAGAAAACTAGCTATCTCTTAGTTCGATTAGCATTTCACTCCTAACTACAAATCATCCCTGTATTATTCAACATACTAGGGTTCGGTCCTCCAATATGCATTACCATACCTTCAACCTGTTCATAGTTAGATCACTAAGTTTCGAGTCTTTTTTATATAACTAAATAATTCTATTAAAATTTGATTTCACTACGCCTACATACATATAATTTAAGCTTGCTATATAAAAAAAGTTGTTGGTCCATCATGCAAAAGGTACACTGTTGCTAAATTAATTAGCTACAATAAATATTTAACATTAAATTTTTAGATCTATTTCACTCCCACGGGTTCTTTATTTCATCATTCCTTTACAGTACTCGTTCGCTATTGATTATTAAAGTTTATTTAGGCTTAGAGAATGGTTTCCCTTTATTCAAATAAAATTACACATGTTTCATTTAATTCAATAATTAAAATAATACACATTAAGTTTACGGAACTTAAATCCTCTATGGTTATTATCAAATTCAAATCATATTATTTTAATTCCAGGCCTAATTCGCTTTCGCTCACCACTACTAACGAAATCTCGGTTGATTTATATTTAATCTAGTTACTTAGATGTTTCACTTCACTAGCTAATAAATTAAATATTAAAATAAAAATATTTAAAATTATAAAAATTGGTTTACCAATAAGGAAACTTATGATTCACAATTTAAAATTTTACATAAATTTTCGTAATTTCATACGTCCTTTTTTATACTTTAATATCTAGATAGCCATTTAATGCTCTATATAATATATATATATATATCTAATCTATTGTTTGATTATCTGAATATGTACTCGATAATAAAATTAGGTAATTTTATTATAAAAAACTAATTATTAAATAATTTTTTTTACTAATTGATAAAAAATTATCTTAAATAAAATAACGTAAACAAATACTAGAATTTTAATCTACAACTTCCAACGCTACAATTTAGTAATCTAATCAACTAAACTAATATATATTCACCATCAAATTTTCATAATGTTAGAAAAGGGATTTGAACCCTTACTTCTTATTTCGGAAATCTGCACCTAAAGCAGACGCGTCTACCATTCCGCCATTCTAACTTTTTTAATAATTTTTTTTTAGAATATAATTAATAAATAACGATAAAAATATAAATTAACAACACCCTTTACTTCTTAAAAAATAAATTAATAATATAATAAAAAAATATATAAATTATTAATTTCATTAAAAAAAATGATTAAATAACCTAAACATAAAAATTCAAAAACTATTCTTTTTTATTAATTTTATTATTTATTTTCTGAATTTTAAAATTTACAAGTAATATTATTTGCTCGTCATGGATTTCTAGAAACAATATTTGATGATACTAACGCATTATAGATTGTATAACCAAATACTAGCATTCCTATTACTGATAAAGTAGATCCTCACGATGCTATTTTATTTCAATAAGAATATGCATCCGGATAATCTGAAATTCTTCTTGGCATTCCAGCTAATCCTAAAAAATGCATTGGGAAAAATGTTAAATTTACCCCAACAAATGTTATTCAAAAATGAATAGTTCCTAAAGTTTCATTATAAACACCTCCTGTTATTTTACCAAATCAATAATAAAAGCCAGAAAAAATAGAAAATACTGCACCCATTGATAATACATAATGGAAATGAGCAACTACATAGTAAGTATCATGTAAAGCAATATCTACACCTGAATTAGATAAAATAATACCCGTTAATCCTCCTACAGTAAACAAAAAAATAAAACCTACAGCAAATAACATAGGAGTTCTCATTTCAATAGAACCTCCCCACATTGTAGCTAATCAACTAAAAATCTTAATTCCTGTTGGTACAGCAATAATCATTGTCGCTGCAGTAAAATAAGCTCTTGTATCAATATCTAATCCTACAGTATACATATGATGTGCTCAAACAATAAAACCAAGTATTCCAATAGATAACATTGCATAAACCATACCAATGTAACCAAAAACTCTTTTATTTGATAATCTAGAAACAACATGACTTATCATACCGAAACCAGGTAAAATTAGAATATATACTTCTGGATGGCCAAAAAATCAAAATAAATGTTGGTATAATACAGGATCTCCTCCTCCAGCTGGATCAAAAAATGTTGTATTAAAATTTCTATCTGTTAATAACATAGTAATAGCTCCCGCTAATACAGGTAAGCTTAATAAAAGTAAAAATGCTGTAATTAATACAGATCACACAAATAAAGGTAATCTATGCATATGCAACCCAATACAACGCATATTAAAAATAGTTGTAATAAAATTAACAGCTCCTAAAATTGACGATGCTCCAGCTAAGTGTAAACTAAAAATAGCCATATCAACTGAAGGTCCCGAATGTGCTTGTACACCGGCTAAAGGTGGATATACAGTTCAACCTGTACCAGCACCTATTTCTACAAAAGATGAAGAAATTAATAAAAATAAAGAAGGGGGTAATAATCAAAAACTTATATTATTTAATCTTGGAAATGCCATATCTGGTGCTCCTAACATAATAGGAACAAATCAATTTCCAAACCCTCCAATCATAATAGGCATAACCATAAAAAAAATCATAATAAATGCATGAGCAGTTACTATAACATTATATAATTGATAATTTTCTGCTAAGATATGATTTCCTGGTTGAATTAATTCTAATCTAATAAGAACAGATAAACTTGTTCCTACAACTCCCGAAAATGCCCCAAATATTAAATATAATGTTCCAATATCTTTATGATTAGTTGAATATAATCATCGAGATATTCACGCATATAGACCTCCTGAATAAGAATTATCATCGTGCGAAGCATATACACCGGTAATTGTACTTTGTGCTACATTAGCTTTGCGTGCGTTAAATAAATTTCGCACTAAAGTTTTTTATAATTAAATTACTATTTAATTAGAATTTATATTGATATTCTAATTTATAAAAATAATATTTTATACTATAATTATAAAAAATTACCGTGTTTTGAAAACATAAATACAAATATAATAAAAATCTTAATTTATAAAAAAAACAGGATTTACTTGTTTTATAAATTAAACAATCATGAATAATTAAAAAAATTTTTAAACCATAATAATAAGATATTCTATTATTTGCACATAAAATCATAATAACGGAATTTAAATATTTAACTAAAACTTTTTCCGTAATAACTGCACCTTTAGAATTACTAAATTTAATAATAGTATCTACCAAATTAGGACGATTATTAAATAAAAAATTTAGCGATTTTATTTTATTCTTAAAAATTTTAGGAATATTACCAAAAAGTACTAACAAAACTAACAAAAATATTAAAAATTGTCCAAATCCTATATTCATAATTTTATTCTATATAAAATATACCTATATTTAAAATTTATAAACAAAACGAATAAAAATAATATCCAAAAATATTATTCTTCGCTCGCATTAGTATTATCTAATAATCAAGTATTAAAATCACCGATACGTTTACCTTCTACAACTATAGGCATAAATCCATGATTAATACCACAAATTTCACTACACTGACCATAATACATACCTTCTCGTTTAATATATAAATTAGCTTGATTTAAACGACCCGGACAAGCATCTACCTTAACTCCAAATGATGGAACAGTTCAACAATGTAACACATCATCTGCTGTAATTAATAATCTAATATGCGATCTTATTGGTAATACTAAATGATTATCTGTTTCTAAAAGTCTAAATACTTTTTGACCATCTAAATCCTCTTCAGGTATCATATAACTATCAAAATTTACAATTTGCTTATTAGGCAAACCTGGTACTTCATCTTCATTAATCCCATCTATATTTCAATCGCCTGCGTACTCATAAGATCAATATCACTGATGTCCGATAATTTTAATTGTTACTAAAGGTTCAGTTAATTCATCAGTTGCATATAATAATGCAAAAGAAGGAATAGCTATAACCACCAAAATTAAGGCTGGAACAATAGTTCAAACGATTTCTAAAACAGTACCATGATAAACTTTAACTGAAGTTCTATTAACATCAGCATTATATGATTGAAGACATCTTGCAATAATTCACATTACCGCGATAGAAATTAATCAAACAAAAAACATTAAATCATGATGGAAATTTGCAATACCTTCAGCTATTGGACTTGCGGGATCTTGAAATCCTAACTGATAATCTACAGGACCATCACAATAAATTAAATTATTTTTCTTTATATTAAAAAAACTATTAAAACTATTAAACATTATACTATTATATATTTTTAACAAAAAATATATAGTATTATAATGTAAAATTTATTTTTTTTTATGACTTATTAATATTATAATGAGAATAAGATACTAAATCTGTAACTCCATTAGAACATAAAAAGTCTAATTTAAATGAACTTTTTAAATCAAAGTTATTTAAATAATATCACACTAAAAGATTTGAACCTGAATCTTTAGATGACAAAGACGAAAATGCTAAATATTTTTTATAACTATTTGAATCATTAATCAACGATAAATTTTTAAATTTTGTTAAATCATTAACATTAGTAATAAAAATATTTCATGTATTAATTTTTCTTTCATTTAAAATATCATTTAATCTTCTCTGTCTATTCGCCATGTATGTGTTTTTTACAATTTCATTACTAATTTTTTTAGTACGAGTTTTTAAAATAAACCCAAATTCTGGTAACACATTTTTTGCTACTACTACATAAAAACTTATAAATAATATTACTAATCAAAATACCTGTGATAAAAAAGTTAAACTATCTAATTGAGGCATATAAATATAAAAATTATTTAAACTTTTAACTAAATTATTCTCATTCTAATGCTCCTTTTTTTCATTCATAAATAAACCCAATTGTTAATATAAATAAAAAAATAAACATTGATCAAAACCCTAATGCTTGAACATCTTCAAACACTACAACTCATGGAAATAAAAATACCACTTCTAAATCAAATACTAAAAATAAAATTGCAACAATATAAAACCGAATATCAAATACATTACGTGCATCTTCAAACGGATCAAATCCACACTCATAAGGTGCTAATTTATCTACTGTTCCTAATTGCGTACCTACCATATAAGAAGCTAAAACTAAAATACTAGCTAATAATAACGTAAAAACCATAAAAATTAATATAGAACTATATTCTGAATACAATCAAAAAAAATTATCAAATGTGGAAATTAAAAAATTTATTTTCTACCTACTATATTTAAAATTAATAATCAAATTTTTAGTTTATTAGTGTAAATATAAACAATCATTCAAATAAATACAAGTTAAAATACTAAAAACATAAGCCTGTAAACAAGCAACTCCTAACTCTAATCCAACTAAACCAAATAATATCACAATTGGGCCTAAATGGGCTAAAAACATTAAACCGCTAGCAGTAGCAATAGTTCATGAGAAACCTACTATAACTTTTAATAAAGTATGACCTGCCATCATATTAGCAAATAATCGAACAGATAAACTTATTATTCTAAAGAAATATAAAATAAATTCAATCGGAACTAATAAAACAGCTAAGCCTAAAGGAGCTCCTGGTGGCATAAATAAACCAAATCATTCAATTCCATGTTTACGAATACCTATAATATTAACACCAACAAATACTGTTAACGATAAAGCTATAGTTACAATAAGATGACTTGTTATAGTAAAACTATAAGGAATTAAACCAGATAAATTACTAATAAATATAAAAAGAAATAAAGAAAAAACAAATATAAAATATTTTGATCCTTCTTTTTTATTTACATTATCATTTACCATACCTAAAATAGCCACATACAAATTTTCAAAAATTATTTGTATATTACTTGGTACAAAAAAACCGCGGCCATCGTAAATAGGAATAACTAAACGTAAATAAAAACAAACTAATACTAAAGAAATAAAAGTAAATAATGTAGAATTAGTTATTGAAAATAAATAAGAAAAATTATCATTTGAAATATAAATTAAAGGTATAATTGTAAATTGTTCTAATGGACTAAAAAACATGATAATCTATTAATAAAAAATTTAAGCTCCTCCTCATCAATAAATACTTATAAATAAAAATAATCATACTACATCTACAAAATGTCAATATCATGCTGCTGCTTCAAAGCCAAAATGTTGAGCTGTAGTAAAATGATGAAGAATTAATCTGCATAAACATACAGTTAAAAATAAAGTTCCAATGATAACGTGACAACCATGAAAACCTGTTGCCATATAAAAGCTTGAACCATAAACACTATCAGAAATTTTAAATGATGCATGTAAATATTCATACCCCTGTAAAGCTGTAAATAATACCGCTAAAATTAAAGTACATATAAGACCATTTATTGATTCTGATCTATTCCCTGCACAAATAGCATGGTGAGCTCAAGTTGCTGTCGCTCCTGATGTTAATAAAATAATTGTATTTAATAAAGGAATTTCTCATGCACTAAAAACATCAATTCCTTGAGGAGGTCAAACAGAACCTATTTCAATTCCTGGTGCTAAAGCTGATGCAAAAAAGGCTCAGAAAAAAGCAAAGAAAAACATAATTTCAGATACAATAAATAATGCCATACCAAATCGTAAACCTAGTTGTACAAAACTAGTATGTTGTCCTTCTAAAGTACCTTCTCTAATAATATCTCGTCATCATATTGCCATAATAGATAATAAAATTAAAAAACCTAAAATAAAAACACTACTCTCACGAGCATAAGAATGCATAAATAAAACACCCCCTAAAGTTATAGATAATGCACAAATACCTGCTAAAATTGGCCATGGACTTGGATCTACTAAATGAAACCCATGACTAGTTAAAGTTGTTTCTTGAGTTATATTTGATAACCTCTTCTTTTGTAATTCATTAAATGAAACAAATTTTTGTTTTTTTTTCAAATTCATCATATTAAAATTAAATATATTTATTATAATAAATATATTTATAAAAATATTTTAAATAACATTAAAAATAATGGGCCTAGATGGATTTGAACCACCGACCGGACCCTTATGAGGGGTACGTTCTAACCAGACTAAACTATAAGCCCTATTACAAAAAATTATTCTAATTATTTATTAATACTATTTTTAAAGGTAATTTATATTTTATACTATTAAAAACATCTCGCATTAAATTTAATGAAATTCCATTTATTTCATAAATTATTTGACCTTTATATACACGAGAAATTTTATAAATAACTTTACCTTTTCCTTTACCCATACGAGAACCTGACGCTTTTTTAGTTAAAGATTTATCTAAAACTTTATTAATTCAAACACGACTCAAACGTTTAGTTTTACGACTGATTAATCGACGAACCGATTCAATTTGTTTAGAAGTTAAATAACCTGTTTCTGCTGATTTTATACAAAACAAACCAACAGAAGGATAAATAGATTTATTATAAAATCCTCTAATACGACGTTTTTCTCTTCTACGCTTTAGAAATATTCTCTTATTTTTCATTTTTAATAAAAATTTTTAGATTTTACAAATTTTAAAAATAATTCTCCCTTTTTAATAACTTGCTTTAGTAATTTTAAATAAATATTAATAGAATAAATAGATACATTATTTCCAGGAATTAAATAATTAATATTACCTGTATTTAAATTACTATTACATATACTAATTACAGGAATATTTAAAGACGAAATCTCCGAAATAATATCATGCTGATTAATAGAATCAGTAAATAATAAAATACTATCAATTTTTTTCAAATTTATTTTATTATAAAGAACTTGTTCAATAAATTTTGATGATATTGAATTATAACTATTAAAATTATTATTAAAAAATTTATTTAAATTATTTCCAAAAGGAACATAATTAAAATTATTTGTGGAATTACTTTTATATGAAATATTATCAAAACATTGAAAAGGATATAAAAAATTATTATTCATTAAATTATAATAATAATTTATATTAAAAAAATGAGCGGGTTGCTTATTTTTAATTATAATTGTATTTTTATCCCTTTCTTTCAAAGGCTGATTTAGCGATCTAATATTCGAATTTGTTAATAAACCTCCAATTCATTTATAATCAATTAATTGATATCCATATGTTTTTGAAAATTTTTGTAATAAATTATTAATATTATTATCTTTTATATTATTAATAATTAAGAAAGAACCTTTACGAATAATAATTTGATAAATAAAATTTAAAGCTCTATTAAGTAATAATATAACTCATTTAATATTAAAAATATATTTTGATCCACGTAATCCATAAAGATAAAAAGATAATTCATTATTAAACCTTTTTTGATTACTACCAATATGAATTCTTGATTTTAATAAGTTTAATAAAAAATAATCTAAACTATATGATTTTAAATTTAAATTATTATATATAATATATTTATTCTTCATTATTTAATTTTAAAAATCAAAGCTTTCTTTTCCTTCTTTCAATTTAATAATTTCGTTTTCATATATAATACCCTTACCTTTATAAACATCAGGTATTTTTAATAAACGAATAACATTAGTAAAATAATTAACATTTATTTTATCAGACCCATATAATACTAAAGAATATGGGCGTTTATCTGTACTTGTTAATATTATATTATTAGGAACCTTAATTCCTAAAATATGACTAAAGCCTATACTTAAAAATAAAACCTTATAAATTAATAAACTCTTATACCCTCAACCTATAATATTTAATTTTTGTTTATTACCATACGATAAGCCATATAATATATTTTGTATTAATGTACGATAAGTACCTCATAAATTAAAATTATAATATTTACCTGCAACCGAACGATATAAAATATATAAACGATCTTTATTAAAAAGTTTTAATTTAATATTACTATTTATACGAATTTTAAAAATACCGTATAAACCTTTTATATAAAAAATATTATTATTATACTTTAATTGACTATTTTTATTAATTACTATATATTTATTCCCTATATTCGATAATTTCATTTTATTTAATATAAAAAATATTTATAAAATAAATATTTTATTTTAACTAAATATCTATACGTAATAAAGCTTCACCACCAACATATTTAGTTAAAGTATCAAGAATAGATAATATTCCTAGTGAAGTTGAAAGAATAAAAAAAGAATTATGGGAATAATTTTTATTTAAAGTATTATACGATAAATATATATTTTTTCCCGGTTTTGATATTCTCTCAATTTTTTTTATAATAGAGCATCCATCCACATATTTTAAAAAAACAATTAGATATTTTCGATTATTTACCTTTTTATAAAAAAAACTTGAAATTAAATTTTCTTTGTATAATAAATTTATAATACGCATGCAAAAAATAGAATGAGGTATAATAATAAAACGCTTTTTTAAATTAATACCATTTTGAAAATTTATAATTAAATTATTTAAATTTGGCATTTTTGAATTATCTTATTTTACCAACTAGATTTTTTCAAACCAACTAATTGCCCATTCAAAATTAACTTACGTAATATATTCCTAGATAAACCAGTTTTTTTATCTACCGATTGTGCCTTACCAGTTAAAATACATCTATTACGTATACGAGTTATTGAACTATTTCTAGGTAATTTATTTAGGCTTTCCATTGCTTCTAATCGAATTGACATTGGTAAATATAAATCTGCTATTAAACTTTTTAAAATTAATCTTTTTTGCTCATATTTTTTAAAAAGATTACGATTTCTTATATCACGATTTTTTCAACTTTTCATTTTAATATATAAAATATTCTTAAAAAAATTGGAGACGACCGGACTCGAACCGGTATTTTATACGTGCAAAGCATATATTCTACCAATTAAATTACATCCCCCCTTTTTTTATATTTTTACGAAAATATAATAATCTAAAAATTGACTTAGGTTAGGGAGGGACTTGAACCCACTTTCTAAGATTTGCAATCTAAAGTATTACCATATATACGACCTAACCAAAAAATTAATATACTATATAAAAGATCTATACTGATTAAATAATAATAATATATAAATAAATATCTCATATAAAATTAAAAGTAAAAAAAATACTATTAATTGACTAATAATATCTGGCGATGAAAATAAAGTTGCTATTAATAAAAAAATAATATAAATAATTTTTTTACTTTTAAATAAAAAAGAAATATTTAAAATTCTATATCAAATTAAAATAAATACTATTACAGGTAATTGAAAAATTAAAATTATATAAAATAATATATTACAACATAAAAATAAATAATTATCAATTTTACTTTCAAAATAAATATTATAAATATTATATTCAGATATATTTTCAAAACTAATAAAAAAATTTCAAGACAATGGTAAAATTATAAAATATAACAAAAAAATTGAACCCATAAAAAAAAATAACGATAGAATAATTAAATATAATAAAAATTTATACTCATAAAAATATAAGGAATTTTTTAAAAATAATTTTATATTATATATAATAAAAGGATACAAAAGGTATAAGCTACATAATAAAACTAAATATAAATATACTATAAAAATATCTGTTATTCCTGTAAAAATAAAATAATTAGAAAAATTAATCGAATTTAATTTAAGCAAGGGTAAAATAAAAATATAAATTAATTCATTTATATAAAAGTATAAAACTATACAATTCAATAAATATGAAAATATAATATACAAAAATCTATACTTAATTTCTTTCAACGAGTAAAAAATATCCATTTTAACTATGAAAAATAAAAAAGCGAAGGTAGGATTCGAACCTACGATCTTTGGATCATGAGTCCAATGAGTTAACCACTACTCTACTTCGCAATAATATAAAAAATCTCTTAGATAAATACTTATATTTCGCAAAAAGTAATAAATTTTTATTACTTTTTATTTATGCTATATATAATATACTTTTACACACTATTTTATGATCTCACGATTATATATAAATATAAAAATATTAAAATTAAAAGAGAT
>Ga0114933_10000661_pt1 | contig 41193 bp, 34 predicted proteins | sample 4SBtaG_FD_89691 | JGI IMG/M metagenome (GOLD analysis project Ga0114933, IMG submission 89691) | Deep subsurface microbial communities from Kolumbo volcano to uncover new lineages of life (NeLLi) - 4SBTROV12_W25 metaG | ecosystem: Environmental > Aquatic > Marine > Volcanic | place: Kolumbo... | reverse complement strand
TAATCTCTTAAGTAATTTATCAATTAATTTACGTCCAGATACACTCTTTGTACCAGCACTGTATGTTCTATGAGTTTTTCTATCATGGACATATAATTTTTTAAGTGTTCCTCCACTAAATACTGTAGCTCCCGTAGCTGCTGTTGCTGTAGCTGCCGTTGAAGATGCTACTAAAGAAGCTAAATTTTCATTACCTAATGGTTTATCTACGTAAATAATTTTAACTGGTAAACCAGCTAATTTACTTAAAGCAGCATTTGCTGTGTTTGTATCTGTTGGGGTTTCAGATACTACGGCTTCAGCATTTTGTGTTGGTTCTGATATAATAATTTCATTATTGTTGGCAGGAATTCCATTTTTTTCCAAATCTGCTCTATATTCTGCTACCTTAGCATCAATTTTTTCATTCATTTCATTTTTAATTAAATCGGCTTTTTCCTCACATTGTTCTTTAATAATTTTACTTTCAGATAATTCTGATGCTTTAATATTTTCCTGTAACTGAACTTCAGCTTCAGCTTTAATCTTGGTAATTGCGGATTTTGCTGCGACTTCAGCAGCTTCACATTTAGCACTTGCTTGCTCGTGTAAAGCTAAATCAGATTGTGTAGATTCGGCTTTTTGAAATTCCTTTTCGGCTTGTTGACATGCGGTACACTTTGCTTCTACATCTTTCGCAGTTGCACCTCCTGAATATTTTTTACGTATTCCTCCACCTACGACAGGTCTTAATTTAGTTAAATTTAATCCTGTTAAACTCGTATATGCCCCTCCAGATTGAGACTTTTTAAATTCATCACGGATTTGATTGATTCTATTAGACGCTTTCCTTAAATTATATTTCATATATCCTATACGATTATCCATATTATTTACATCAGATTTTATTTCCAAACTAATGATATTTATTTGATAATTACATTTTATTTATATATCGTGATTTAGACTTAATTTCTATAATAATAATCATCTTTATTAACTTAAAGAATAAATTTATATAATATACATTAAATTAATGTCAAATGATGAAAATGGGATAAAACCTGTTATAAAAAAAAGGGGTAGAAAACCAAAAAATGCGATTCCTATTCCAAGTGAAATAGATAATAATATTACTATTCAAATCGCAGAAGTTAAGAAAAAACGTGGTAGAAAACCCAAACCCAAACCGGAATTTGAGGAAGTTAAAATTCCTAAAAAAAGAGGTAGAAAACCTAAAATTAAAACCGAAGAAGAACTTGCGGCAACAAAAATATTAAAAAAACGTGGTAGAAGACCAAAAGATAAGACTTATACTACAAATAAAAATCTTGAAATCTTTTCTTGTAAAGATGTTTCTGAAAATGAAAATATAATATTACATATTCCAGTAAAAATGGAAGATATTGATTATGATAACGATTTTGATGATAAAAAATTTTTAACATATAATCCCAATATTAATGAACCTACTCCATATATTCCAAGTATAACAGCAGAAATTTTAAATCATAAAAAAAATTCGGAACTAAATTTTACTGAATTTCAGAATTTAGATGGAGAAATTGTAGATGATGTTAAATCTGAAAATTCTGATTATAATCAAGATTTAATATCCAACACGAATTTTTCTGATAATGAAAAAAATAGGTCTTTAAATGATGAATATGAAGATTATAAAAATCAATATCATAATGAATTGGAAGATATTAAAGTAAACAAAGAACAATATGATATTTCTCAGGATTGTGACACTAATGATTCTATTCCTGAAAAAACAGATGTTCATTGTTGGTGGTGTTGTCATCAATTTGAAGGACGTCCTCTAGGATTACCTTATAGATATATTAATAATAAATTCTATACTACGGGAATATTTTGTAGTTTAAATTGTTGTTGTTCCTATAATTTTAATGACACCAATGATAACATTTGGGAAAAATATAATTTACTTAATCTTATGTATAGAAAAATGTATAATATAAAAGGGATTAAAGTTAAAATGTCTCCTCCACGACAAGTACTAAAAAAATTTGGGGGAACGTTAACAATTGAAGAATTTAGAAAAAATAATCAAACTCATGAAAAAGATTTTAAAATTTTAATGCCACCAATTATTAATATTATCCCTCAAATTGAAGAAATTATAAATTTGAATACATTGGATAAATCTATTCCAGTTGACAAATTAAAAATTAAGAAAGCAGATATGAATCTTAGACTTAAACGAAATAAACCAATATTAAATTCTAATAGAACATTGGAAAGTTATATGGGAAAATAAAATATGATAATTATTTTTTAGTAAAGTATAAGTAATATAAACCTTGCAACATACAATCAGCTAAATCATCTTTCTTCTTATAGGAATTAAATTTATCTTTTATCTCATTATTATAATCCGATATTATTTGGGTACAATAATCTACGGCTAACGATTTTGTAAGCTTATATTTTTCTGATTGACTATTACTTTTTGTTAATACATTCATTGTATTATCATTATTTACTTTCAGTTTATTACATGGAGACATATATCTAACTAATGATATTGTACTATGGGTTCTTTCTTTATCCACAATACCTCTACATAAAAAATAATTAAATAAAGTTTCCCCTACTGTTTTCATACGTGGATTTCTCAATACTGGTTGATTTTCAATAACTACTTGATCTACATCTAATAATTCGGGTATTAAATCTAATTTTTTCCAAATATTTAGTTTAACAGTATCAATATGAGTATTAATAAAACTACTTTTTTTCATTTTACTTAACTTGACATTATTTTTCCAATTACAATCTAAAGTATTTATATGTTGTTTACACAAAGGTATATCTTCTAAACTTAAATCTAATACTACAGGATTTACTATACTAATATTTGAAGATTTATTTAATTTCTTAACTGATTTTTTATTACAAAATCCATTTACTTTATTTTTATATATACACTTCTCCTTAGAAGGTAAGTCAATATATGTTATAGGAGTGGCTTCAGATTGAATATAATCATATTGTTTCACATGAGTATTACAATAATAATATGTTTTTTCATTAACAGTACCACTTAAAGTGGCAAACCTTTTACATGGTTTACCACGTGTTAAAACACCATTACACATATATTTTGTATCTTCGATTAAATTTATAACATCCCAATAATCAATAGTTGTAATTTTAGTATCTATTTTTCCCTTCTCCATCGGAATATCTGTCGGTTCATGTCTTAAAATACAACCAGCTAAGTTTTTAACACCTACATCCCATGATAATATTTTCATTTATTATTTTGTTAATTATTTTAGTTTAATATTGTTTATATAATAATTAAATAAAATTAACTTATTTTATTAATTTTTTTAATTAAATTTTTTAATTATATTTAAAGACTTCGTCTATATTTCTTTATATGCGTTATTTATTTCAAATTTCTTTCTAAGGAAATTAAAAGAATATGAATATCCAAAAATTAAGTCAATCAAATGAGCAAGAGTTAACATTTAATTCTAGAAATAATGATAATATCGGATACAGTAGAGATGATATGGATGATACGGAATCTGTATATTCTAAACCTAGATTAACCCAAAATTATTCATCATTTAACTCAGAATCGGAACGTCCTAAACTAACAGGAAATCATTTAAACCATACTGGTGTTGATTTACTTGTAAATCCACGAAAACAAATGAATCCCGAACAATCGCCCCAATTAAGTTCAAATGCATTTGACACTACTAGTTTACCATCCAGTTTAGGAGATCAAAATATAGATCCACCTGGATTTTTTGAGAATAAACAAGAATATGAGCCACCTTCGTCTCCATATCAAAGATCTTCTCCATATCAACGTTCTTCTCCATATAATTCACGTCCATCTTCTCCTATAATGCCATCTAGATCTCAAGAAGATATTCTTGAAGAAAAAAAACAATTATTATATCAATTTGAAAGAATGGAAAAAAAAGGAATCCCTGTTCCAAAAAGATTTACATTACATAGTTCACTTGATGAAATGAAATATGAATACGAACGTATAAAAAAGCAAAGAGAAACAGATATTGCTATTAAATTTTATCGGAAAGCACTTGTAGCCGTATCTTCAGGAGTAGAATTCTTAAATACAAAATTTGATCCATTTGATATTAAACTTGATGGTTGGTCAGAAAGTATCATGGAAAATTTAGAAGATTATGATGATGTTTTTGAAGACTTACACGAAAAATATCATAATAAAATTAAAATAGCACCTGAAATAAAACTTATTATGATGGTGGGAGGTAGTGCTTTCATGTATCATTTTACTCAAGCTACATTTAAATCCGCACCATTACCTAACATGCAAGATATTCTAAAAGATAACCCAGAATTAATGAAACAATTTCAATCGGCAGCTATGAACTCCGCAGCTAAAACTAATCCTATGATGGGAATGATGAATGGACTTATGGGAGGTGGTGGTGGTGGTGGTGGAGGTCTAGGTGGATTAGGAGGTCTTATGAGTAGTATGTTGGGAGGAGGTATGGGAGGTGGTATGGGAGGTGGAGGAAGTATGGGTGGTGGTGGTATGGGAGGTGGAGGTGGTATGGGAGATGGCGGTATGGGCGGTGGTATGGGAGATGGCGGTATGGGACGTAAAGAAATGCCTCGTCCAGGAGGATTAAATAATATGGTGAATACAGATGATATAAGAAGTGTAAATCTTGAAGATTTAAATGATAATGATAGAATTTCTGATATATCTTCTTTAAATGAACATGATATTGGTAATGACATGCTTCCAATGGATTCTTCAGAAAATAGATTTCTAAAAAAACCAAATATTGGAATAAGATCAACTAATAGACAAGCCTTAATTGATAGACTCAGAAGTAAAAGAGGGGGAAGCCGGAAAAAGGATAATAGTGGTATAACTATTGATATTTAGATTTTTATTCATCGACTTCCATATCTTTATATAATTGTCCTCTTTTAATTAATATTATAAATAATAAGGTAATTATTATACTCATTAATACATCTCTGGTTGCCATAAATGCTATACAAAATACTATAAATCGACGTACAAGAGGTTTTTGTAAAAATTTATCTTCTGTTTTACTAAAATCTAACATAACATAACGCGCTCCAACATTAGTTAAAAGGATTGAAATCCCAACTAAAAATTTACTATCATTTATAGAATTTAATAATGTATCCATACTATACTAAAATTAAATAAGATTTTATTTTAGTTTATTTGTTCTAGTTTATTTACTTGATTTTATTTACATACTTTTATTTACATACTTTTTATTTTTTTTGATTGTGAGTGCATCCACAATCGAATCCTTCTAACATCTTGTGTTCATTTAAATAATTTAATGATAACACTAAACCTACTGCTAACATAACAGATACTTGAAAGTTTTTACCTGCCATATATGCAACTAAAAATACGGCTACCATTCTAAAAGAATCACTTTCAAATAAATTACGCATGAAAGGAGATAATTCGGGTCCTGAAAATCCAGCGTATGATGCTATCATTAGAGATAAAAAGCCTAATACATATTTATTATCTAATACTTTAGTTAAATCACCAAGTCTATCCATTTCCTTAATCTTATATAATTACTACTAACAAAAAAATATAATTTAAAAAATAATAATTTTATTTATATTAAATTGCAAAATGGTTCGTAATTTTGAAAACCTTCTTCATTATCTTGTTCAACTTCACATCTTAATCTTAATTTTTTAGGAACAACGGCGGCTGACTCTTCTTCGGCTGATGTCTCTTCTTCGGCTGCTGACTCTTCCTCGGCTGCTGTCTTTTCTTCGGAAGCTAAAGTTTCTGCGGCAGCTGTCTCTTCTTCGGAAGTCTCTTCTACTAATTCCCCGGCATTATTTTGGAAATTTTCATAAAATTTATAATTAACATATTGTTCAGCTGTTCTTCTAACATTAAGAACATGCATTACACAGAAGAAGGCTAATGTAACTAATAAAGATACCATAGGTTTACGCATACTTGCTAAATAAGCTATTAAAAATACAAATCCAAATCTGAAAAATTGATTATTGAATAAGTTTTCTAAAGGAGAAGGCATTTCAGGAGCAGCAAATACAGCATATATACTTACAAATACTGTAACAACAAATACAAATGTATTATTTTCAACCATATTTTCTAATGATTTTAATAAATCCTTAAGCATTGTCTACTATTTTATATAATTAGAATATATATTTATTATATCAATTTATTATAAAACTATTATTCAATTAATAAAATTAATTAGACTAAATTAAAATATCCATCTAAAGTAAGATATTAAATCATTTTTTAATATGAATTATAGTTTAATTGATGAAGCATGGGATACCCTAATGACTCATGATGATAATGGTAATTTTATTGTAAAAAAAGATAATAATGATGACCTTTTAAAAAACAATACATACAATTTTAAACCTATACCAAATAAAAATCAATATCAAAGTTTTGTTCCTACGAGAAATCAAAATTATAATCAAGAAAATTATAGAATAATACCTTCAATGGAAAATAACAAAAATGTCAAAGTAAAAAATAATGTTGAAGTTGAAAATGGTGCGGAAGTTGAAAATGGTGCGGAAGTTGAAAATGATGCTGAGGTTGAAAATGATGTTGAAGTTGAAAATGGCGTTGAAAGAGAAAATGGAAAGAAAAATAAAAAAATAGTAGAAAAATATACCCAAAATCAAGAAGATAAAATAAATGAATTAGAAAAATATGTGTCTACCCTTGAAAGTAAAATCCAACAAATTAAAATTAATGAATTGAATAGAAATAAATCAGTATTTGGAGATACAAATACAAATGAAATGCTTATATTCCTTTCTATGGGAATTTTTATAATGATGGTTTTAGATGTTTTTGTAAAATTAGGACAAAATAAAATTTTACCTTGATTAACGATTATTCATTCTCGATGTCGAGGTTCGAAATAAAGACATGGTTTCTTCATCGTAAACTTGATTATGATTATGATTATTATTATTATTATTATTAGAACTCAAATTTTTGTAATAATCCTGATTATTGTTTCTAATCTTTTGAGGATTAATTGGGACAAAATCGTTTATTTGAGGCATATCTGATGTAAGACGTTTAGCTTCTCTTTCCTTGTCCTCATCACTTTTCTTCCATGATATAAATAAATAATTAGGATAAATATAATTTACCTTAAAACCATTTTTTCTTAATTTATGAATCAAATATACTATACAAGAATTTAAATTATAGACAGGAACACCAAATTTAAATTCCGGGACCTTAAAAAAACAACTATCAACTTCTTCTTGAGAATATATTACAATTTTATGATGACATCCTTTTAATATTTCATTATATATCTTAACTCTTTTTTGTTCTCTTGATTCTTTTACTTGACGTAATTTACTTATATCTAATGTATCAGACATATACTATTATTAAATATTAGATAATATTTATTTGGAAATATAACATAAAGTATATATATTATATTTATTATAAGATATATGGATGATTTAAATAGTGAATTAATTAATTATTTTAATAGAAATAAACACCCACGTCTTTTTAATCTAATACTAAGTGGTAGTGGTTCTCGATATCTTAGTTTTTTAGGTTCTTTAGCATTTTTTCAATCCATCTATAAAAATTTTAATAACAATAAATTAGGACTTGTTATTTGCTCTTCTGGAGGAAGTTTTATTGGATTATTATTATGTTTAGGATATAAAATTAACGATATTAAAAATCTGTTGATGAATATTGGATATAATGATATTAAAAATATAAATATTATGAATTTATTCACTAAATATGGTATTGATGAAGGTAATAAGATAATTGAAATATTAAAAAAACTGATTTGTAATAAATTAGGTAATGAAAATGCGACTTTCAAAGATCTATATGATATTAAAGGTAATCATTTAATTATTACAGGAAGTTGCATTAACACATATAAAGTAGAATATTTCGATCATTTTCTGTATCCAGACCTTGAATTATGGAAAGCAGTAAGAATATCAATATCCATTCCATTATATTTTACTGTATGTCCGCTTGGAGAAAAAATCTTTTGTGATGGTGCAATTCTAGATTATTTTCCTATAAATCCTATAAAAATGTATAAATCAGAAATAAGTGAAAATGATGTTATTATTGGTATTAGATTAAAAGATCCCAGAGATGAAAATGATATACGCCCTATCAATAGCTTTCAAGATTATTTAATTAATGTTATTAGTTGTTTTATTACGACCATTGAAAAGTTAAGAAATGATAAACTTCTCGAAGATGAAATACATAATAATTTTGTTAATGAAAATAATCTATATATTATTCCTTTAGTTACACATTCAAGTGGTTATACCCTAGAACTTGATGAAAATAATAGAAAACAACTATTTGATGAATCGTTTCAATTTACTAAAAAACATTTTATAAATAAATATAAAAAACTTTATGAAAAAGATTTAACACAAGACTTGTGTCGTAATATCTGTTTAGATATTATTGATGAAATTTAGTTGGTATTGATGAATTTTACAATATCTTCAGCGGTTCTCTCACCATTGAAAGGAATGGCTTTACCGTCTTTGAATAATATAATAGTAGGGAATCCATCTACATCATTGTCTTTAGCTACTTCAGGGTTGGCGTCACAATCTACTTTGTCAACTTGAACACCTGTTCCATTTAATTTTTTAGGTAATTTTTCCCACTCAGACATCATGTTCTTGCAATGAGGACACCAAGGAGCGTAAAATAATTTTATTACTACTTCTTTATCACCTTCAGTTCTTACTACTGTAGGAACAGCAGCGTCAGCAGCAGGGGCAGCGGCGTCAGCAGCAGGGGCAGCGGCAGCAGCGACATCTTCTTCCGCAGCATCTTGGTAACCTTCAGATAATGGGAATCTTAAAGGCCATCTTGAACATAATACACAATCAGCACATACGGAACATAATACAGTCATTAAAGCTACAGCTAAAAATGCTCTTTGTATCATGGACATTCTATTCCACATATTGGTTACAGTCTTTAATAATTTGCTAAAGTTCATTATGGTTTATATTAACTAATTATATTTTATTTCAACATATCATGTGATTAAATAAAGTGATTAAATAAAAGTGATTAAATTAATTTAATTATTAAATTAATTTAATTTTGGAATATAAAATTGTTAAATCCAGTTTTAGATATTTTTATATATTTTTTAGATATTCTTTATATATGTTGTATTATTATTTACATGTCTATTTGATGCATTAAATGCACCTGATTTCTTTAATATACAATCTCCACGAGTTTCTAAACGTTTACCTCTATTACTTGTTCCAGTTCCACTTCTATACAAATCTTGGTCTACTTCAAAACCAGCACAATTAATATCAAGATCACATTCTTTCTTACAACCATCTAACAACATATTTGATATAGTTTTAATGTTGCCTCCTCTATAACTTGCCCCACTATCAACTATATAATTATCTAAATGTCCACAATCTCTATTATCAACATGATTAGCTCCTCCGCACCAATTTAAACTTCCTTTTCTACCTTTATTTCTAACATTTTCGGCACGTCCATCTCTAACTTTAACTAACATTCCACCTTCATGATATAGTTTAAACGTAGTATCATCCGATATACGATATGTACTTAATTTATTAGCTTCATAACCGACATTTCCTTTAATTTGACTTCCTTTAGTATTTGATTTAGATCCTTCACACCATACAGGTCCTAATGTTCCTAAATCACTTAATCCACTCTTCAACCATTTTTCTCTTAAGTCTTTTTGGGCTTTTGTGTTTAATTTTTCTCTAGCTATATCATTTATATTAACTGCCCATCGCGTCATTCTCTTTCCTTCAGGACATTCAAATTTAAATACTTGTCCATCTTGTGTTTTATTGCCACTAGCATATATTAATCGTCCTTCCTTATCAATAATTTCATATTGACTTATATATTTACCTGCACTACCTCTTATTATACTGGCATTAATATTATTACCAAATCTCAATCCAGATAACTCTTGCATTCTCCAATTATTAATTACAATACCTCCCTTTCCTAATGTTCCTACTCTCTGTTTCTTACCATCGATCTCTAAATTTGTTCCCCGGAAATTTGTTATCTTGAATAAATTATCCTGTTGTTTAGGTCCTCCATTACTTACTATTCCGTATTTATATTTACTATTACCCTTCTCTATGACTAATCCCTTTCTAAATTCTATTGACATCTGTGTATCACCCTTCTTACCCAAATTTAAACAACCATTGGGACATGTTATATCAGGGGAAGCATTCTTATCACAATATTCACTACAAAGAGATTTATATGGGGATTTAGGATCATTACAACTTCCAGAACATGCCATATTGAAATTAAAACCTAACTCCTCAACTATAACCTTTAATATCCCTAATAATGAACTACATTCTGATTTTCCAGTCTTCTCATCAGTCTTACAACCTAATTTTTTATCATAAGAATCTCTCACAACACATAATTCCTTCTTTACCTCATTTAATTTTGTCTTGAAGTCTAATATAGTATAACGACTTACTCTCTCAACATTTACCATTCTTCCAACCACTCTATCAGATTTTTGATTTTCTATTGTAGCAAATGTATCAGCTCCACCTATATTATTACCTGCTATCCAAACTACAGGGAATCCTATTGCCTCCTGACGAGTAGAATTACCTTTAATCTTGAAATATGCTCTAAAGACTCCACTACTTCCTTGTTCCTCTTTTGTTACTACAAAATTATCAAAATTATCACCTTGAATTTGATTTTCTTCATCAGGTTTGGCTTTTAATACTAATTGTTGCCATGATAATTTTTGATTTCCTGCTATTGTGGTTAGTTTGTTAGCTATTTGGATTTTAGCACCTTTAATATTTTTATATGAACCATCCTTCTTTAGAACAGTTATATTCAAACTGATTTTATATTCTCCAGATGTTACTGAGGTTTGGGCATCTAAATATAAATCCAGTTTCTTGATTAAGAAATAATCAAGTTCATATTTCTTTGTTCTGTATATTATACCATCATTCTTTTGAATTATAGCACGAACATATAAATTCTGTTTAACTGGACTCTTATCAACCTTCAACCATAATGATGCTCCAAGTAATGTTTCTCTATCTACTATTATAAACTTAGAATCAGATAATCCACTAATATCATTTATCATACCATTTGAATCACTCTCCTTGGTGATATATGAACGATTGCCTATATTTTCTGATTCTACTCTTACAGGAACAGGTTCACTACAACCACATATTTTTTTATCCTCAAATTTTACCTCCGATGGAGGTTCAACACCCTTCTCATAATTTACATATTTTTTATCATTATATTTAACATTGGAACCTAATATATTATATTGATATGCTCTACCCTCTATCGTACCATTAAATGATGAACCTAAGATTGTATATGATTGTAATGCTGTAGAACTATTTATTGAATTGGGATATAATTCTAATGTCACGGATTTCTCCTGATTATTTAATACCGTAAATTGACATACCTGGATATATTCACCTCCAGGAGAATCTATATTTAATCCAATTACTCCAGTCTTATAATAAGGAACTTTAGGCATGTCAGATACTGAATTGGCAAAATTTTCTATTACTTGATTTTGATTTTTATTTTGATATTGATTTTGATATTGATTTTGATTGTCAAAATTCTCGTTGAGTTTTAATGCTAAATCATCAATATTCTTATATTCGGGCTCTGTCGCAAATAATATTCCCCCATTATATCCTACCTTGAATTTAGTTGCAGAATTGGTAGAAAATCCTAAATCTCCTGTTTCATATTCCTGTTTAATATTCCAACTAAGATTTTCTCCTGTTTTCTTCAATCTTTGATGTAAATTAATTCCTCCAATGGAACCAAATTCAACAGCTTGATCTATTCTATTCAATTTAATATAGGTCTTATTATTTATATTCTTAATAGTTGCTCCATTACGCATTATCTGCTCCATTATAAGATTACCATCGTCATCTATTCTATGTTTAAATCTACTGGTATTTCCTATCTTCCCTTGTATTAATAAATCCCCCTTTACTACAACCTTATGAGGAAATACTATTCTATTATTGTCTAAATCTATTGTAATTCCAAGTCCTCCTTGAGATTCAGGTTTTCTAAATATTGATAATATACGCTCTTTTATTTGGGCTTCTAATTCTCCTGACTCGTAATTATCTAATATCTCTTTAGGCTCTTTCAAGTTATTAAGAATTCGGGTCATTTGATGCTCAATATAACTATTCTCTGTTGGTTCGATATGAACCGATTTCTTGGAATTCTGGAATCTTAACTCACTTTCTAATAATTTTACTTGACCTGTATTTCCAAATGTTAATCTATCCTTTCTTCTATTCATTCCAGAATAAAACCATATAGCAGGATAATTACGTGGATTACTGTTATTTACACGAATATATATATATAATTTCTTGTCATTGTTTTCAACTGCCTCATACATTTTAATATCACCAAAACTATTGTATCCATATATAGGACCTAATTTTCCATCATTCATTCCATAATGTTCCTGTTGAATAGCACTATATTTAGTTCCTCCTACTTGAATTATATAAGTTTGACGACTAAAACCATTACTTATAGTATTGGGATATACCTCCAATATAAAACTCTTTCTTGTTGATTCCAGTGTTACTACAGCTAATTCCATATAATTATTTTTAGAAACATCCAACATATTACTTCCAACAGCTCCTATAAAACATGGCTGTCTCATTAAATGAGCTGGACCACCTTCCTTGAAACAATTATCTCCACTTGTTGTTCTGACTCTTCTTTTAACATGTCCTAAATCCTCTTCTTCTACAGTTGCTTCAACGGTTGCGGCTACGGTTTCTTTTGATGGAGGAGCATCTCCCTGGAAACCTTCATATAAAGAACGTATACCTCCTAAAGATCCTACATACTCGGGATTCACAAATTGAATCTTTTTGTTTTTATTTGTTACTTGGAATTTACTATTACCACATTTAGTAGTAGCAGAATTACAATACCATTCCTGGTCTAAATCATCACTTCTAGATTGGAAATCTTTAATATAAAATCTATCGCCTCTATTATTCATACGAATCTTGAAATATTGATCGTTTTTACCTGCCTTGTAAGAATATAATGTCTCCCAATATACTCCATTATCTTTACTCATCTTGACACGTCCTATACTATTCGTAATCTCTAAACGGAAAATCTTATTACCATCACCACCAGCTAATTTATTACTCCATTTAACTTTACTATCGGGACCAATATTCTTAGTTGGACCAACATATAAATTTCCTGATTCATCAGTTCTTAAAGTATAATCTAATGATTGTTTTACTACAATACGGACTATATCTCTTACAAGTAAACCTAAATCACTATATCCTATTAACTTAGGTCCATGGAATGGTCCATGTTCTGTTCCATCCTCTTCCATTAAATTAACTGTTAAACCTTGAGGAATATGAATTGTTGGTTCATCTTTGGATTTAGAAACATACATCTCAGGTTCATCTCCAATTGGATATGTTCGTTTTAATCCTAACTCATTATAATATATTGATACATGATTCTGCTCTATTGTAGTAATACCCTGACGCATACCAAATCTCTCTAAATGTTTAGCACATTTAGTTGTATCATATAAAGGACTTGATATATATATTCTAGGATTACTATCTCTTACATATCCTACGGAATTGGCACTATTAGGGCTCTCCATCCAATTTACCATAGTATCAAAATTATTATATGTCTTACCATTGATTTCAATTTCGTAGTTCCATATATGTACTGTATCTGATACTCTAACTTTATTTGAACCAGAATTAAGAATTCTTCTAACTTCTATTTCGTGTTCTTTGTGTTCATTTATTATTCCCCCTCCTGATAAACATTTATTTTGTTTTTTACTCCAAAATATTTCATAAGGATATACAGGAGGCACATCTCTTGGAAGTCCCATGCCGTATTGTCTCCCTGTTGAAAACCAATGCCAGTATCCACAAGGTTGATTTCCAACTTTATGCTTTTTGGATTCTTCTATATAGTCACCTTGGGACATAGATTTAATATTTTTTGTTTTAGATTCAGGATTATTGCAATCCTCATTTCTTTTATTTTGTTTAGATTCAAGAGTAGAACATGATTGTAATGTATAATAATCTATTATATACATAGCAGTTGAACCCTTTTGTTTGGAAGACATTACATATCCTACTAATACTCCGGTTCTGTTTCCAGGGGCACCTACAGTATTAAAACTATTATTTTTAGATTCATTCCAATTAACATATAAAGGTTTTAATCCATATTGACGAGCAGCTCTTTCATTATTAACAAATGCCTTTTTATCTATAATATAGCCTAATATTTTTGAAGTTTCATAATTTCTATTAACTTTTTCTACAGATGTTGTATTCATACTACCTTTCATCATAATCTTCCATGTACTAGATAATCTCTTATTTTTAGATGCGATTACTGATAAATTTGATCCACAACCAGAACTTGTTGATTCTTGGATTTCTAAATATCTTACACGATTAACATGATTTGTTTGTAAATAGAAATTTTGATTTAACTTAACAACATCATTGGATTTAAGACCTTCACTACTTATAATCGTCCATTTACTTGAATCTGTACCTGGGTGTCTATCTTGACTTTCATGAACACCTACTAAATAATGACTACTTGGACCACATCCAGCATCAAGATGATATTCCATATTTTGATACATATTTACAATAAATACGGTATCTCCATAACGAACAACATCAGTATTTGTTTTATCAAGAGTACGATTACTTGACATTTTGTATATTTTCCATATTCCTGTAGCACGTATGTGATAATTATTGGATCCACTCTCACGATAAGGAGTATCTGATGCTGATACATCCCAATGGGAATTACATTGTCCACGTCCACATATGTCTAAAAATTTACCATCAGAAGATTGGGAATTTCTAAAATAAATTAAATCTCCATATCTTACGGCGGATAAATTATCATTAGATACTATACAATTTGGCTCTATTGAAGCACAGTTATCTTTTAAATTAACATCATAACTCTTATATAAAGGAATTCTTGGTAAAGATTCTAACATCATTTGAGTTGATTTAGGTTTAGTTATAACAACATCTCTGTATGGATAACAGTTTCTTCCAGCAGGTTTAGGGGAGAATTCAGGTAATTTATCTTTTAGATTGGGGACAAAGCCAACACGGAATTCACTATTCTTAGATACTCCAAATGTAATTGAATGTAAGGTATAATTTGATACAACCTCGGAATAATCTTTTGTTGTTAAAGTTTTCTCTATTTTGATACTAGAAATCTGTTTAATTCCAGTCTTGGAATCAGAAACATCCCATTTTAAAAATTTAATAGAATCCATATTTCCACCTTCTTTTAAACATGTTGCTTCTCTAGTATTTTGATCAAAATTAGTACGTCTCCATGTAACACCCGCATGATGATTTAATTTTTTAGTTCCAAATTCAGCTCCTTGTCCTAATAAATAACAATGTTCCATCTGACGATTTGGATTATCTGCCGAATCATTATACCATCCTAATACACCATCACATTTAGCAGAACTTAAACATTCGGATAAACATTTATTCTCTGAACTTGTATCTAATCGTTTAAGTGATAAATTATCTAATTCTCCTGAACCTACATCTTTTAATGTTCCAGATTTATAAGTTGAATTTAAACGAGATTTAGCAAATGCTTGTAATGGATCATCCCATTCTTTCGCTCCATAATCGTCATGAGGAGATACACTTGTTCCACATCTTGATTTATTTGAACCATACCCTTTATTTACCCAACCATCAGGACAACAACGAGAAGCACCGATTAAATCTTTATTTATATCAAATGGTTTATCTTCACATATTCCAGATGGTTTTTGTCCGTCACATTTATATCCTAAAACAATCTTTCCGTCTTTAGATGTTAATGTACGTCTAGTTGCTACATTTGTTAAATACATATTTCCATCAACTTCGCGTCTTTCCCACATTGCATATTGATTCATTTTAGGATTGACAAAAGATGAAGCATCCATACTTATCATATCAATATTATTTCCATTTTGTGATAATATACCACTAGTATCTTCATTCATTACACGATACTTACCATTTGATAATCTCTTAAATATCCATTTCTGAGGACGTGCTGCTTGTTTTAATTGGACGTCACTTTGAAAACCCTCGGTAATATTTTCCATATTTTCCACATAAGACAATGGTTTTCCATCTATAAATAAATTTGCTTTAAAATCAGCACTAATATTTCTAAATGAACCATCGGTATTTTTTATTAATTTGGGATATTGACCTATACCATTACCTTTATACAATACAATCATGTTCTTATTAACTAAATTAGGTGTCTTATTATTATTACTTGGCTTGGTTAAAGCAAATTCTAAATTACCGTCTTTACTATTTCTAATCTTCCATCCAAAACCTTCTCCAAATGTTCCTTCGCCAGTTGATGGTATTATTTCTATCGCAAGACCTCTTTCCGGTTTAGTTTCATCGTCTGAATGTATATCAAAACCTTTTAATAAAGAATTTTGGACTATACCTATATTATTTCCCATTTTAATATCTCCATTCTCAATTGGGGCATATACATAATGTAAATTATTATTCTCTACAAATACTTCATATCTATCAGGATTATTTTTATCTGTTGATTTTTTGGAAAATATCATTCTTCCATTTATCAATAAATCCTTATCAATCTCATAATATGTCTCGTTATCTTCTTGTTTCTTACTTATACCAATTAATTTTAATAACTGTAATGATAATGATTTATAAAGGGCTTCAGAACCTGCATTAGTAGGATCTAACTGTCTTATATCGGTTAAATATTTATTACTTAAATCTACCAATGATGTTAATTGTGCCTTTATGTCGGATTTGAAATAAGATGTAAAACTTTTATCGGATAAGATATTATGGAGATTTGATAATTCACTCTCCTTGAAACTACGAGGCGCATTATTTTTTAATACACAATCATAGGAATCATCGAAATTACTTAAACGATATACAGCAGGTAAATTAACTGACTTGGGATATATTAATTTAATAAATACCTTCGCTAATGTTTCTTTTGATTTATCTCTAATTACCTTTATTCCCATATTATCACTTAAAGTACCGGTAGAAGCACATATACCCTTCTGAGTTTTATTATCGGCATTATTAAAATGATCTTTACGATATGTTCTAATTTGAGCCCCATTGTTGAAAGAACCCATGACAACATATGTATGACGAAATCTTGATGATTCCATCTCGGCATTTGGATATAAATCAAGAACCATTGATTTGGTTTTATTCGCTTCTAATTTAAATTTAGCTACAGGGATCCATACAGGGTCAGACATTGTGGATGTATCTTCTGCTCCAATTAATGAATATACGGTTTGACTCGGTCCACTTAAAGGATTAAATGAACGACTTCCTACTCCAGTTTTGACATCAAATCCTTCATTTATTAAATTTCCTTCCTTATTTAATGTAATGAATTTTTCACTTGTTAATTTTCTATACATTTTATAAACAAATGATAGAATCATTAAAATCATAGGAAGATAAGATTTAATATCTTTGAATTTTAGTTGAAACTTTAAAGTCATTATCTTAATATAAATTAAGATAATTATTGATAATTTTTTTACTTTATTTCTAAAGTATTAACTGGGATTATTTTTGTTTTTTCTCATGATTTCTATTTTTTAATTTTATTGTTATTTTTTATTTTTCACATCTAATACATTCTAATCGTCCACACCATGTAGCATGAGGAACTCTAGGTGCATCTCCTTTCCACATGACACCATTCCAAGAATAACAACTTGTAGAATTAGCAACTGATACTCGTGGAGAAGGAGGTTGAGAAGTAGTTTGTGTTGATGTAGAATCTGGTGTAAAGTCTTTAATAGTTCCTTTTTTTAATATTTTCCAAACACATGATTCTCTCTTAACTGGAGATGTTCCTACAGCTCTTGTTCCATTACTATGATAATTACCACTACACCCTGATGAGGCAGAACCTGACATATCTAAATACTGTCTTCTATCTACATGATCTGTTTGTAAATAAATATTATCTTCATAACTTAAATATTTACTCTTTTTCTTATTATTTTCTCTCAAAATGGTCCATTTACTTGAATTTGTACCTGGTTGTCTATCATGATTTTCATATAATCCAACCAAAAAACCTCCACTCGCACCTGGACCACATCCTGCATCTAAATAATATTCGGCATCTAAATACATATTTACCATAAGAATTTTGTCTCCATATTTAATACTATCAGTATTATTTTTTATAGGAGCACCTAAACGATCCATTTTATATATTTTCCATATTCCGGTAGCATTTACTTGATTTACACGTGAATTTGCTTCACGATATGGACTATATGATGTAGACACATCCCATCTTGTATAACAAGAACCTCGACCACAAATATCTAAATATACTGGGTAACTTGTATTTTTCATATATATTAAATCTCCATAACGAACCATATTATGACTATGGTCTATTGCCGCATATTTATCTTTATGAGATTGATGTTCATATTTGTCTATTTTATCTTTTTGAAAATCAAAAATATTGTTGGATAAACTGCTTAATTCAGTGTTTTGTTCATTTAATATATCAATAGCTTCTGTATTATGATCAAGTTCTTTAGATAATTTTACATTTTTCACATCGGTTACAATGAAATTTTTCTCACTTACAGTTTCATTATTTCCATTTAACCATATTGTTAATTTATCTGATTCTTTATTATATGGTTGATTTATTATAATCTCTCCATCAATGTTGCCTACAGTGTCTTTTGTTGTATGCAACCATAATTCAATTTGATTGTTATTTTTTCTAAAAGCTGCTTGATCAAAAGGTAATAAATCCATGGATTTAAGAACTCTTAATTCTGATAAATTACTATTTGATAACACACCATTTATTATTCCTCCTAAAAAGGTTTGACTTCCAATTAACTTACCATCACGACTTGGATATATTTCTAATTGAAATGAAAACGTAGGATTACGTGCTGTTTCATTACTATGAAATATTTTTATCCATCTATTACTTATAGGGAGTGGTTGATGAATTAATATTTTTTCACGATATATAAATGGAGTTGTATATCCTTGAGTATTATATGTTGTAATATGTCTTCCTAAACTTTTATTTTTTAACAGAAAACCCTCTAATGGTCCTTTAAAAAACGGATATAATATAATTAATAATCCGATTAATGAAAAAACTATACACATATTTTTATTTATATTTTTATTTATATTTATATTAATCATTTCTAATTATATATAATATTTTTTATTACATATAATATTTTTTATTCAGGATATTATGAATTTTTCTAATGAACATGATTTGCTTTAGCATATACGCTATCATGATCGTGTGCATTTAAACGTTTAAAGGCATTTTTTACTTGAGTAAATTGATTTTTTATTTTTTCAACTTTTGATGATACTATATTTGCCTTCTTAAGTGCACTTTTTCCAGGATCAACTAATACAGATGTTTTATTTGATGGCACACTTGAAACTGAAGGATTGTCTCCTAACGCCCAATAATCTATTCTACTATCGTCAGATTGGTTAACTATTAATCTCGCTGGTACATTTCCTATATTGGCATAACTGTCTGAAGAATGAAGCCAGACATTAACTTTATTCCCTGTTTTATTTATCGCCGCCTTATCGTAATATACATTACTTGAAGTAGTATAATCTACTCTATGGAGTTTAGCATTTTGGACGGTACCATTATTTACACCACCAATAAAACTTTGATGAACTGTATTAGATACATTCCCTTGAATTTGAGTTTCATTACTGGGATATATATCTAAACGAAACGAAAATGTTGATTTAGGATTATGAGCACTTAATATTTTAATCCATCTCTCTGTTTGTCCTTTTATTTTTCCTATACGAACATAGTTTACTGATACTGGAGATTCAGTACTTGTTTTTGAAGCATTGTTTACTACAAAATATTCTTTATAAAACTTATATGCTGGTAAAGATTGATATAAATAGTATAATGCGATAATTATTATAAATAATAATTTATTATTTTCTATCATCTTTAATATTTTTTGAATTGGACGTGGTACATGTAATTTCATATCTATTTTTAAGTTAGAAATTTAATATTTTGGAAAAATAAAAATTGATATAAATAAAAATTGATATAATAAATATTATAGATTTATTGTCATATAATAAAACAAAAATGGCAAGAGATTCGTGTTGGTGTCTGATAATAGGTTTATTTTTTGCGGCGATGCTCCCATCAATCCCGTTTATAGATTTTTGGAGTAGGATTAATAATTATAATTTAGTCCCTCCATGGAAATATCTAAATTTTTTTGAAACTTTATATTATATAAATCCAATTGTGATTTTTCCGTGTATTGTTTATTTGATTATAATTGGATACATAATTTTTTCCATTACTTGTAAGGATAAGTATGATATATACTCGAATCAAGTCGTGAATATAATAGCATTTATAAGCTACTTTTCTCAAATTACATTTTTTTATATAATATCTTTAATCAATTATACACCAATAATAAAGACTTGTTGGTTTGGTAATAACGAATGTGTAAAAAATGGGTGCCTATACACCGAACAAGGAATTGTATGTGAAATGTATGATAGAGTACCAAAGTATTGGGAATATTCACAAATTATATATCATCTTGGTATAATATATTATATACCTATCTTGGTAGGGAATTTTCCACACACAGATTTAAATAATTTTTTCAAGAAGAGGGATTTACTCTTATGGAATTTAGATATTGATAAAATGATATTATGTTCTCTTATGTTTTCTAAATTAGGAATATTTAAATCAGGATCACGGGAGGCATGCAATGGATTTTGTTTAGATAATAAATACACCAAAACTATTGAAAAATTTCTTAAGTTGGAAATTCCTAAAGAGCCAAGTGTTGGGATATTAATATTATCCAGGATGTTTTTACCAATAGCATATTTAGGATATATCACATTTTTATTATTGGGACTCGTGTTTGGACTATTGTGGAATATGATACGTGTCACATTATCAATAAGTGTTATAGTAGTACCTTTTATCATCGATTGTAATATATATATATTATTAGTTTCTTATTCCGCGATTGCATACTTATGTGTTATGTGTAAGATAACATTCGTGTATAATAAATTGATTTCCGCGATTGCATACTTATGTGTTATGTGTAAGTTAAATTTCGTGTATAATAAATTGATTCAAGTATTTACGCATTTTATAAATTTTGTTAAGAAATTTAGTTTTTGCCCCTATTCATGTGCATTCTTCGTATATAATAATTCTAATCCTAAAGAAGTAAGATATGAAATAAATGGCTCTCCCCCATATCCAAATTCCATTATCCGAAGTTCTGATTTTATGCAGCCCCTTAAGCATAGGTCTGGACTTAATATTCAAGATGATGAGATTAAGGATTGGACATGTCCAATTTGTCTAGGTTTAATGCTTAATCCATATTCTACTTGTAATGGACACACTTATTGCCTTGAATGCATTCAACCCTGGTTTAATAAGGGACATCAAAACGATCCCATAACAAATGATGTGTTAGAAAATAACACACTAACACCAAATTTTAGTGTCCGTTCTGCTATATCATCATTTCTTGAGGATAAACAGCGACAGTCTTCTATCCCGTCTGCTCCACCATTGGCAGTACAAGGAGGAGGCGTTTTCAGTATGGTATAGTTCAAATAATTTTACATAGAATTTTTCTATCTAAAATTGTAATATCTATTTTTAAGTTAGAAATTTAATATTTTGGAAAAATAAAAATAGATATAAATAAAAATTGATATAATAAATATTATATATTTATTGTCATATAATAAAACACGAAATGGCACGAACCGATACTCAATGTTGTTGTTTAATAGGTTTATTTATTGTGGCGATGTTCCCATTAATCCCGCTTATAAATTTTTGTAGCGATATTCAAAATAATTTAGTCCCTCCATGGAAATATCTAAATTTTTCCGAAACTTTATTTTACATACATCCAATTGTGATTTTCCCATGTATTTTTTATTTCAGTTTAATTGGATACATAATTTGTCACATTACTCGTGATATTAATAAATTCGCGTATAAAGACCCGAAAGTCGTGAGTATAATAGCATTTATAAGCTACTTTTCTATAATTACAACTACATATGTAATATCTTTAATCAATTACACACCAATAATAAAGACTTGTTGGTTAGGTAATAACGAATGTGTAAAAAATGAGTGCCTATACACCGAACAAGGAATTGTATGTGAGATGAAAGATAGAGTACCACCGTATTGGTCATTTGCACAAGTTCTGTATCATCTTTGTTTATTGTTTTTACCAGCTATCATAGTGAATCCTTTCCACACAGATTTAAATAATTTTTTCAAAAAGAGGCATTTACTCTTATGGAATTTAGATATTGATAAAATGAGATTATGTTCTCTTATAGTTTCTAAATTAGGAATATTGTGGAAATGGAATGGATTTTGTTTAGATAATAAATACGCCAATACTATTGTAAAATTTCTTAGGTTGGAAATTCCTAAAGAGCCAAGTGTTGGGATATTAATATTATCCAGGATGTTTTTACCAATAGCATATTTAGGATATATCACATTTGTTTTATTGGGACTCGAGGTTGCATTTTTGTGGCATATGATACGTGGCACATTCTCAATAGGTGCTTTTGTAGTACCTTTAATCATCGATTGTAATATATATATATTATTAGTTTCTTATTCCATGATTGCATACTTATGTGTTATGTGTAAGATAACATTCGTGTATAATAAGTTGATTCAAGGATTGACTCATTTTATAAATTATGTTAAGAAATTTAGTTTTTGCCCCTATTCATGTGCATTCTTCGTATATAATAATTCTAATCCTAAAGAAGTAAGATATGAAATAAATGGCTCTCCCCCATATCCAAATACCATTATCCCAAGTTCTGATTTTATGCAGCCCCTTATGAATAGGTCTGCTATACAAGGACTTAAGATTCAAGATGAGGAGATTAAGGATTGGACATGTCAAATTTGTCAGGATTTAATGCTTAATCCATACACTACTCGTAATGGACACACTTATGACCTTGAGTGCCTTCAAGAATGGTTTAATAAGGGACATAATACCGATCCCATCCCAAATGCTGTGTTAGAAAATAAGAATCTAACACCAAATCTTAATGTCCGATCTGCTATATCATCATTTCTTGATGAGAAACAACGTCATTCTTCCATCCCATCTGCACCACCATTGGCAGTGGAAGGAGGTGGAGTTTTCAGTATGGTATAGTTCAAATAATTTTACATAGAATTTTTCTATCTAAAATTGTAATATATAATTTGTTTGGTTTACACTTGTTTGGTTTACACTTGTGCGCCTGTTATCGCCTTAGCATATTTTGGTCCATAAATAACAAGATTTCCATCATTTTGCATTAATAATGTATATATCCCACTCTTTCTGGCTCCTGTAGCCCAAGGGGCACCCTTATGTCTGTATAAAACTAAATTACCGTCTCCTTGCATATGTAATTGACTTCCATAACTTAAAACATGGTGTGCGGCTTTAGGAGGCCAATACATTATCTTTTTATTTCTATCATAACACATTAATAATCCGTCCATAACTCTTATACCACATACGAATCTATTATTTTTTGACATTATATATTCTCCAGCACCGATATAATTTCTATTATTGGATACTAAACGATCTCCTCTACCCGCATGAGTTAATTTATCTACTTTAGTTTTGATAATTTTTATATATTGGCTCTTATCTATTAATCCGTTAATAACATGTTGTAATGATCTTTTAAATCCTTCTATTTGTCCATATCCACTTTCTACATGCATACGTATACCATTTGTATCTCTTCGTAATATACTTATTTGAGATTCCAATCCAGTGTTGGTATCAACTTTTTTCACACCTCCTGATAATTGTTCTTCAAGTTGTGCGATTGTACCGGGAATATTATTATTTACAACTTCATCCGTTTTTAATTTAATCGCTTCACTAGATAAATCAGGTTTACTTGGAGAATTACTATTTATATATAAATTGTCTCTATTTGGATGATAATTATTTAAATATATCATTCCAGGAGCATTTTTTATATATCCATTTTCATGGAATTGATGTAAATATACACAATATCTTAAATCAAGTTGTTTAACCCTTTCTGATGTATCCGGCTCTTCTGTATCCTCAGACACGGCATTTAAATCTTCTTCTACTACAACTACTTTATCAAATAATGGCTTACCAGATATATTTGTAATAGTTAACTTAGACTCTGATAAATCTTTCTTATTTATATTTACTATTATTGTTTGTCTACCTGTTATTATTGTATTTACAGGCTTCAATTCTTCATGAAAACTAGGTAATACATCCAATGTTAATGTAATATTATCATCTCCATCCTTTGGTGTATCAAATAGTCTTAACCATTTGTTATTATCATTATTACCACCTATTCTCGCAGTTTTAGAATCTACCCAATTCCCAGTAGTACCATCTACATTTTGAAAACTTTCTACTCTATTTTTTCTTTGAAATAAATATACTAATAATCCTACAAGTATTACATAAATAAAAACCTCTTGTCCCTTTAAATTAGGTAAATTTTTAAAAATATTAGATATTTTCATACTTACTATATTACTAAGATTAAATTTTTGATTTAGGTAAAATCAAATATTTATTTATTTATTTTTATTTTGGAAGTATAACTACCTTGTATATTGCCCAATTAAAAATGGTGTCTGAGAAATTTGATATGACATTTCTTCTTTATATACTTTGGGAGCAATTTTTTTTAGAAGTTGTGTTTTCATAGAATGTCCATATCCTACATTAACATTATTAACTGTATTTTCTATATTCCCAATATCTTTTTCAAGTTGTTCAATCTTTTTTGTCTGTTTAGTAATTTCAGTTGTTTTAGATTGTAGACTACTTGACATACCTGACATTAATCGTTGTTTTATATCTCCAATATTATCAGAAAACATATTATGTTCTGGAGATATAAATTTAATTTTTGTTGTTTTTGGAGCATCATCTTCAAGAGTATTTATAACTGGAGAGTTGCTCATATTATATAAACTATCTGTTTCTGGATTAAATCCAGTCATATATAATATTGCTGGTTGATTATTAATTACAACATTTGTAAATTCTCTAATTGGTTCTAAATATACATTTAAACGATTATTGGCATCAACTACTACTAATGAATTAAATAATGGATTCCCTGAGATTAAATTAACATATACTGTAGACTTCTTTAAATCTTCGTTTAAGACACTCACACTTAATAATTCGCGTCCAGTTACTGCATCATTTGAATGACTACTAGGAATTAATTCTAAAGTAATTGAAATACTTCTAGGAGAACCTTCATCTCCTTTGAGAATATCTAATAGTTTTAAATATTTTCCCGTCTCATTACTTCCAATTCTAACATCTGAAGTTTCAGTCCAACTTCTTACATCTTGAAATGATTCAATGTTTTTTGGTAATTGAGTCAATACATAAATAAACAAAGTAATTAATAATAAAAATAATACTTTCATATTTAACTTATATTTATATATATTATTTTAATTTACATAAATTATTTATTTGATTCTTATTTGGGACTTATTTGATTTATTTGATTCTTATTTGATTCTTATTTGATTCTTATTACACCTTTTAACATTTAAAACGCCGAGTTAGAAATATTAAAAGGATTGTCATTGAAGACCAGTAAAAACAATAGTAAAGAATTTCACTTTACGATAGTCCAACTTTTTCCAAATATTCCTTTATTAAGAAAGGAGTTATATTTGGTGAAGGACAAAATGAGTAGTCATTTGTTATACGGATTTTTGCTTTCTGAGCTACGTATAGCAGACTAAAATAGATTAACTAAAAGCAACCTCATTTCAATATTACTTATTATAATATAATGATATATCTTTAAGTTATTATAAATAAGTCGGCGTTTTAAATGTTAAAAGGTTTAATTAGGTCTCCAACATGGTTTAACATCACAATTATTATAATTAGAATGTTCACATTTATAATGACTGCTACATTTATCTCCAGGAACTTTACAAAACCATCCTGAACAATCACTTGTTTTTGGAAAATATTTTCTAAATCTTAATCTTTGTTTGTCAATGCCATTCATTCCAGAAGTATTTAATTTTGTATTAAATATTGGTGCTAATTCTTTATTTATATTTACCGCTGTTGTTATTTTTCTTCCCATACTTAAATTACTTTCTTGTAAACGTTGAGCTAAATTCTGTAATTTTTTTTTATTTGATTTTATATGGGATGTATGTCCTCCTTGCCTAATATTATCATTCATAGATTGTGTAATACTTTCTCTCAAACTACTAACAATATTTGATGAAATTACTTCTGTGGATTTTTTGGAACTATTATCATCGTGTATTTTAAATGATTTAGCATCATTATTCCCATATAACTTATCTGTTCTTAAATCAATTCCATTTAGGTATATTACAGCCAATTGATCATATATTTCTCCTTCAAAATCATTATTAAGTCGTAAGTATACATAAAATTTATTATTACTACTTTCAATTTCTATATCATCAAATAAAGGTTTACCAAAAATATTATTAATTAATAATTCTTCTGGTTTATCTTTATTGACTACAGCACTTATTATTTGTTTTCCTGTTTGAGCGTTTTTAGGAACTGGAGGAGATGAACTAGGATCCATTTCTATTAATCCTAAATGATAATTTGGTAATACATCAATAGTTATTGAATAACTTCTTTTAAAAGAATATTTGGCTAAATCCATTATTTTAACCCATTTCCCCATATTACCTCCACTGATTTTAATATTTGATTTATTTATCCATCCATTGGATTCTTCAAAAGGTTCAACCATGTTTTTATTTAATATTAAACCTAAAAATAATAATACAAATAATATACATATCATATTAAACATTTCCATGTTCTTATTATTTATATATATTATTTTAATTTATATAAATGAGATTTTAGTACTTTTATTTTTATTTTTATTTTTATATGTTAGGATTTCTAATTACTGTAGGCAAGACCACCCATACCACTCATTACACGAAGAACGTTGTAGTTAACCGCGTATACACGAACTAAACCACCAGCTGGTGCTGTTGACCAAGTTAATTGTAAAGTAGCATTATCTATTCTGGAGAAATTGCATGTACCAGAAGGTTGATGTTCTTCGGGTTTAAGAGCGAATGAGTAAACATATACATTACCTGATGGCATTGCGGTATGATGTTGGTAAGGTTGAACAAAATTGAAGTATGAACCTTTTCTTTCAGCGAATCTATCGTGTCCGTTTAATTGTAATTTGGCTGTAGATAAATTACCGTCATAGCTACCACGAGTGGCAGTTGTGCCTACCCACACTAATTCTTTAACGGGATGATTAAAGTTTAATCTGAGGGAACGACTTGTGGATGTGAATGATTCATCACCTGTGAATTGTAATTGTTCTATAAGATATTCATGAGATACTTGAGCGAAACGTCTACGTTCATCAGTATCGAGATATACGTAATCTACCCATAAAGAAGCACTGGATAAAGCACCAGTTGTGCTTTCCATGGCTGATGTTTTAACATTAGCGAATGTATCGAATTCCATATTTACTTTAACTTCATGGTATTGAAGTGCAATAAGAGGTAAAGCTAAACCAGGGTTGCGGCAAAACCAAAATTGGAGTGGGACATATAATCTTTTAGCGGCAACAGCTTTGGAACCGTCTAAGAAACCTGTTGAAGTTACTTTAATATCTGCGCCATCAACTGCTATGGTAACGACATTATCGGTTGTTCCATCTAATTGTTTAATAACAGTGCCACCCTTTTTTAAATTAATTGTGGCTGATGTTGAACTATTACCAGATACGGCATCTGCTGTGTATGTACCAGCAGTATGTGTGAATGTAACATCAGTAATATTAGTTCCATCATCTGTAACTGCTAAGGTGTAGGCACCAATATTTAAATCTACTTGGGTAGCTGTAATATTTTGGGCTCCAGTCGCAAGATTTAAACCTGAGTCAGTTTGGGCTACAGCATCAACAAATGTACCTGTAGCAGCTGTGCTATTATCAACCATACCAGCATATCCTGTAGATTTACTATCAGGGGTTGTAAGTTGAGACCATACTTCTAACCAATCGGCATAATGTTTATCTACACGTTGTCCTCCAACTTCAACTTCAACGTTTTTTACTAATTGATGTCCAACCTTGGAAGCCCAGACACTACTACCGGTATTAGCATTTACTGCAGGTAATTCAGCTTCTAAATACATTCTGCTTACTAAATCACCATTACGACTAACTGTACAAGTGACTTTCTTACCGAAATCAGCAGAACCATTGAAAGTTTGCTCTATTGCTTCCATAGCGAAGTTAGTATGTCTTCTATATACTACTTTAAAAAATGTAATTTGAGGATTTCCTGTAAGATATATATCTTGTGCCCCATAAGCTACGAGTTGCATTAAACCACCACCCATTTTATTTAATCTATAATATTAGATTAGATGAAAATTATTTAGTTTTATTTTTAATTTTTGTTTTTTATTTTTTTATTTTAGTGTTTTTTTAATTATCTATTTTATCTATTTTATCTTTGAGTAATCTTACGTCATCTCTTAATCTTTCATTATCTTCTTTTAATAATTTTATATTTTGGATTAATAATATTTGTAAATATTCATAATTAATATATCGTTTCTTACTCTTATTATCTACATATTTAAATTCATTGGGAATTATATTATCATTTGATTGAACTATCTTTACATATGTCTTTCCTTGTCTAACATAAGTAACACAACTTAAATTATCAAGGGTATATGAGACATCTCCTATGTCTTGTTCTATATTATCTAATAAAGGCACGATTGTTTCATGTTGAATTTCCATATATTGTTATATTGTTTTTGTATATAATATAATATATGAAAAAATATATGAAAAAATATATGAAAAAATATATGAAAAAATTAATTGTCTTAAAATTAGTAAAATAATAATTTAATAATTATTTGTCATTTGTTTAAATACTTCCATTTCTTTTTTTAGTTTGCCTATATGTTCGAGTATTTTATGATTATTATTATTATTTTCTTTAATTAAGAAATGATTTTCTTGTACGGCTTTAACTAAATAATTAACAATAACACGATAATCTACATATTTTTTATTATTTTTGGTAATAATAGATTCTGGAAATTCACGGGCTAAATCTTCGATATTCAATGAATATTTTGTCTTAATATTTTTCCCGCCTTTTATTCTATATCCAATACTTTGAAATCTATCACTTATATCCAATTTTAAATCTCTTGAAACTTGATCGGCATCTAAAGTTGATTTTATATCGGTAAATAATTCTATATATGGTTCTTTTCTTATTACCCGATAAAAAATCATCATAACAAATATTAAAATCATTGATACATAATACAATATCATAACTATTATTATATTATATTTAATTTTTTTCATAATTTGTAAAAGTACTTACACCTATATAAATTTACATATTTCTATATATAACAGTGATTTGGAATCTTACTACATGTATATCTAGACGTTATTCCTCGCAATCGATTCCGCTTGACGTATCAGAACTATCGCTTCTTCAATAGGCTCAATAATAATATTTACAGATTTTTGTACTTGTGGAATAATATAAGTTTCACAATATTCAGAATCCTCTTTATAGTTTTCTCTTAGAACTGTTTTTGTTTTTTCCATCGCTTCATGAATTGCGGTTATTACGTTTTGCATATTTGACACCATCATATGTATTTGTGTCGCATCTAACAATTGATAGGTATCCACAAGGTTGTCAAGGTCGTTTTCGAGTTGCCTGTGCGCATTAGTAATTACATCGTTGAGTCTGTATAAAGGACTATGTGCGTTAAAATCGGATTCTGGCATCAATTTTATCGCTCGTTGGATTAAATCCAAGACTTGTATTTCTCGGTCCTTACTGCTATCGCTACCACCACTCATTTTTCTAAAGTTCTTTCTAGACTTACGAACTTTTCTAGACTTACGAACATTTCTAGACTTACGAACTTTTCTAGACTTACGAATATTTCTAGACTTACTAACTTTTCTAGACTTACGAACATTTCTAGACTTACGAACTTTTCTAGACTTACTAACTTTTCTAGACTTACTAACTTTTCTAGACTTTATAATCATTTTATATATAATTAGAAAACTATTTATTATTCAAATTTAATTAGAATAATAAATAGTTTTTTTATCCTGAATTAGAAGCAAACTTCCAATATCCGCATACACTACAATGATACCTCAAAGGGGTAAAATCATCACTACTACTCAGTATTAAATGAACATTATGACGTTTATCAAATGGACATAATCCGGGTCCAACATCAATATGATTCAGTGGAATAGATCCTCGGGCTCTTAAATTATAATACTGGTCCAAATCTTCCAGGGTTTGACTTCTTTTTTTTTTATTCGGAATATCTATAGGTTTACCCATAAATTCTTACTATATACTTAGATAAATTTTTGTTGGTAGTATAAAATTTACATAAATTTTATATTATATAATGAAATACAATGTAGTGTATAAGAAAGCAATCTAATTGCTGTAGGCGAGACCACCCATACCACTCATTACACGGAGAACGTTGTAGTTAACAGCGAAGACGTGTAAATCACTGGCAGTTGCGGCGGTTTGGGTAAGGTTAAGAGTAGCGTTATCAATTCTGGAGAAATTGCATGTACCAGATGGTTGATGTTCTTCGGGTTTTAAGGCGAAGGAGTATACGTTAACACCTAAGGAAGAGGGGATACGGGTGTGATGTTGGTAAGGTTGAACTTGGTTGAAGTATGTACCTTTTCTTTCGGCGAATCTATCGTGACCGTTAAGTTGGAGTTTGGCACTAGATGTGGGGTTAACAGAACTGGCATCTACCCAGTCGAAAACATCACCGGCATCTTGGATTCTGGTTACCCAGACTAATTCTTTAACGGGGTGGTTAAAGTTAAGACGTACTTTGTTAGATGTGCTGGATAAAGTTTCGGCACCTGTGTATTGTAATTGTTCAATAAGGTATTCGTGAGATACTTGAGCGAAACGTCTACGTTCATCAGTATCAAGGTATACGTAATCTACCCAGAGACTGGCAGAGTTGAAAGCACCACCGGTACATTCTGTTGTGCTACTAGATACACTAGAGATAGCGTTGAATTCCATATTGATTTTAACTTCGTGGTATTGAAGAGCAATTAAAGGTAAAGCTAAACCGGGGTTACGGCAAAACCAAAATTGAAGAGGAACGTATATACGTTTGGCTGTTTGGGTAGCAGCACCGCACATAGTTGTGTAACCAGCTTTTTGGGCTCCAGATAAAGTTAAATCGGCCCATACTTCTAACCATTCACCGTATTGTTTATCTACACGTTGACCACCAACTTCAACTTCTACGTTTTTAATAAGTCTGTGACCTACGTTAGCACCTGGGGTACCACCACCATAAACAGCAAGGTCAACTTCTAAGTATACGCGGCTAACTAAATCACCATTACGGCTGACTGTGCAGGTAACTTTTTTACCGTAGTCAGCTGTGCCATTGAATGTTTGTTCAATGGATTCCATAGCGAAGTTAGTATGACGTCTGTATACTACTTTGAAGAATGTAATTTGAGGGTTACCTGTAAGGTAAATATCTTGAGCGCCATAGGCGACGAGTTGCATTAAACCACCTCCCATTATTTTTTATTTATACCCTAACATGAGAAAAATATTTTAGGAAAAGTTAATTAATTAAATTAATTAATTGATTAATTAATTTTTTATTTATTCTTAAATCCTTAATAATTATCTTCTCTTAAATTTTAGTATTTAGAGACTAAATATTCAATCATATAATTTAATATTTAGATTTACAATTTTATTTTACTTTATTTTATTTTATTTTATTTTATTTTATTTTATTTTACTTTACTGATCTAGTTGCTGTAAGCAAGACCACCCATACCACTCATTACACGGAGTACGTTGTAGTTGACGGCGTATACGTGGGCTTCAGAAGCAGAAGCACTACCTAAAGTTAAGTTAAGAGTAGCGTTATCGATACGACTCATATTGCAAGTACCAGAGGGTTGATGTTCCTCAGGTTTTAAAGCAAAGGAGTAAGCATTAACACCAGCAGATGTGGGAACACGGGTGTGATGTTGGTAAGGTTGGACAGTGTTGAAGTAGGTACCTTTTCTTTCGGCAAATCTGTCGTGACCGTTAAGTTGGAGTTTACCAGCACTTACGGTGTTAACGGCAGTTGCGGAGTCATAACCTTGTCTGGTGGTTATAGAAGAGTTGGCACTGGTCCAGTTGAAATGTTGGTTAGCAGATTTAGAGGCATCTAAACGTACACCCCATACAAGTTCTTTAACGGGATGGTTAAAGTTGAGACGGAGTTTGTTAGATGTGCTTGATACAGATTCAGCACCAGTGAATTGTACTTGTTCAATAAGGTATTCGTGAGATACTTGAGCGAAACGTCTACGTTCATCAGTATCAAGATATACGTAATCTACCCAGAGACTTGCAGAGCTTAAAGATGCAGTAGGTAATCTAGCAGTAGCAATAGCGGCTAAAGCTTGAAGAGCAGAAGCGTGAGATGCTTGTTCTAATAATAATTCACTTAAAGCACGGAATTCCATATTGATTTTAACTTCGTGGTATTGAAGAGCAATAAGAGGTAAAGCTAAACCGGGATTACGGCAAAACCAAAATTGAAGAGGTACATATAATCTGTAAGCAGCAGTATCACCTGCGGTATCAGCACTTCCTGTAGTTGCTTGAGGTAATGTTGCAGCAACATTACCCATCATAGAGTCAACACCTAATCTTTGAGATTCACGGACAGTTAAAGCATTCCATAAACTCATCCATTCACTGTAATGTTTATCGACACGTTGACCTCCAATTTCAACTTCGACATTCTTGACTAAGGCATGACCAACTTCATCACACCAACCATAACCAAAGGCAGCACCAGTGGCATCAAGACCAGTAAGAGCAGGTAAGACTGCTTCTAAGTATACACGGCTAACTAAATCACCATTACGGCTAACTGTACAGGTAACTTTTTTACCGAAATCAGCTGAACCATTGAATGTTTGTTCAATAGATTCCATGGCAAAGTTAGTATGACGTCTGTATACTACTTTGAAGAAAGTAATTTGAGGGTTACCAGTAAGGTATATATCTTGGGCACCATAGGCCACGAGTTGCATTAAACCACCACCCATTTTTTTTGTTATATTTAAAGCTTAGATTTTTTTTTTGATTAAATATGATTAAATTTAAATTAATTTTTATTTAATTTAAATTTTTGTAAATTATTATATAATTGCTAATTTCTTTAAGTTTTATTTTTTTATAATTTTTTAATAATTTTTAATATTTTTTAATATTTTTAATATTTTTAATTTTTAATATTTTTAATTTCTATGATTTGTCATCACCATTGTTATCTTTTTGAAATAAATTTTCAATACTCATATTATACATTAAAAACTTTCGTATATATTGATCTAAATAGACTTCTTCCGTTAGATCATCTTTAGCCTTTTTAAATTCGTATTTATCGTTATTTATCTTTTTGATTACCCAACCCTCCTGTAAAGCATTATATATAAATATCATCTTATGAATATCAATCATATCGATACGATCCATGGATTCTATCTCTTTAATTACTTATATTGATAATCTTTTCTTTATATTTACGTAATTGACATTATTTTCGTTTATTTACATTTTATATAATTTAAAGACTTTAGGGATATAAAGTTTTTTATAATAAAAAGTTTATAAATCATTTTTTTCCATTTTCCTTTATTATTGAAATTATGTCAAGTTTCAAATTAAAAACTAAAAAAAATATGGTAATCGACCAAAGGGTTACTTTAGATGCTAAACATAATGAAATGGTAAAATATTTTAAAAATCTTAAAAAAAGTGTAGTGCACAAAAAGAAAAAAATAAAAGAAATTGAAAATAATATAGTTTCATTAAATAAACAAATTTCTACATGTGATGGTAGTGAATTACCATCTTTAACAAATTCTAAAATTATATTTGAAGAACAGATTAATGAATTAAAAAAAGATATTGAAAAAATTGAGTCCAATGAAGAAGAAGATAGTTATTATCTCCAGAATGGTGATTTAATTTTTCAATATTTTGCCAATATTGACAAAATTGAAGGTAAAAATGAATCTGATGACTTATCTATATTAAACTTTTTTTCTAACGAGGGCGATAAAAATGAGATTGATGACAATTCATCGGACGATGATAATTTTATAATTGATGATGATGGTAAAGACAAAAATATTAAACAAAAAACTAATAAAAATATAAATGATTACATTAATAGAACAGAAAACTTTAAAAGAGCAGAAATTTTTGAAAAATTTATGACTAAGGTTGACCCTCATTTCAATATTACACAAAAAAGAGAGTATGAAATTATTAATTGCACTAATTGTGAAAGTGATATTCGCATTAATCAAGTTGAAGGTATTGCATATTGTAATGAATGTGGTTATGGAGAGTTTATAAAGATAGATTGTGAAAAACGTAGTTATAAAGATCCTCCTCCCGAAATGTCGTATTTTGCTTATAAAAGAATTAATCACTTCAGAGAATGGTTGGCACAGTTTCAGGCAAAAGAAACTACCGATATTCCTCAAAATGTTTATGATACATTACTTATTGAAATTAAGAAAAATAGAATCTCTGATATGAGGAGATTAACACCTACTAAAGTTCGGGATTTCTTGAAAAAACATAAACTAAACAAATATTATGAGCATATACCACATATTATTTATAAATTAAATGGAATTAGACCTCCTGTTATAACTAAAGATATGGAAGACAGACTATGTAATGCTTTCAAAGATATTCAAGGACCCTTCCAAAAAGTTTGCCCCAAAGGACGGAAAAATTTCTTAAGTTATAGTTATGTTCTTTATAAATTTTCACAATTACTCGAATTAGATGAATTATCCCCTTGTTTTAACTTACTTAAAAGTAAAGAAAAATTACATAACCAAGATATTATTTGGAAAGAAATTTGTAAAGAACTAAAATGGCAATATATTGATACCGTTTATTAAATTATTTTTGGCTCTTTCTTTGGCTCTTTCTTTGACTCTTTTTTTGTACTTTTCTTTGGCTCTTTCTTTGGCTCTTTCTTTGACTCTTTTTTTGTACTTTTCTTTGGCTCTTTCGTTGTACTTTTCTTTGGCTCTTTCTGTGTACTTTTCTTTGGCTCTTTCTGTGTACTTTTCTTTGGCTCTTTCTGTGTACTTTTCTTTGGCTCTTTCTGTGTACTTTTCTTTGACTCTTTCTTTGGCTTCTATTTTTTCTTCCTCCTATAGATCTATTTTCTTTTAATAATTTCATTATAATAAATATATCTTTTAGATTTGTTTCATGATATATTTTAATACAAGAATTATTATGCATACCAATAGTTATGTGTTCTCCTAGATCTCCTTTAGGATGATATTTTATATTTTTTATATCTATATAATTAATTTTATTACCTTCTAGTTCTATATTATTATTAATAATAATATCAAAGCATAAACTAGAAAGTAATGGTTTTATATCCTTATTATCACATCTTTGCAATAGATTGAATCTTGAGACTATAATTTTTACATCATAACATAATGATTTTATGAAATAATTATTTATTCTTTTATGTATATCAAAAAATATTTTATTTAAAAGCATAGTTTTATCATTTAATTTTATTTTATATACATCTCCGTTAAATTCTCTAATATTGATACTATCTAATATTATATTATCTATTCCTTCCAAAGGTTTAGTAACAACGGGTACAATTTCTATAATTTGATCAAGTTGAATATTAATAGTACCGTAGATTATACCAGTTAGTGTTATTAATAATTTATTGTTTTCTTCTTTTAGTTCTTCATCATTTTTAAATAATAACACATTGGAATATGTTTGATTCATTTATATAAAGTTAATATATAAAAACTTATTTTTACATATTTAAAATATTTAATTTTTAATTGGATATTGGGAAATTAATCTAGTTTCCGGGGACACCGAAACCTTTGAACAACGTGAGATGCGTTAGATAAATTATTTTTGACTCTTTCTTTGGCTCTTTCTTTGTACTTTTCTTTGGTTCTTTCTTTGACTCTTTCTTTGGTTCTTTCTTTGGCTCTTTCTTTGGCTCTTTCTTTGGCTCTTTCTTTGGCTCTTTCTTTGGCTCTTTCTTTGGCTCTTTCTTTGGCTTCTATTTTTTCTTCCTCCTTTAGCTCCAGTTAATGTTAGTACCATGTTAAGTTCTTCTGCCATTTTTTCTAAATATTTTTTTGAAGTATCGCTTACGGGGACATATATTTTATAACATGAATTATTAGTATTTATTGTTATGTGTTCACCACAACTACCAGTATCATGATATATTATTGTTTTAATATCTTTTAATGGAATACTTATATCACCCATATTATACTTTAAGGATAAGTCATCAATTGCCGATATTAACTGTTTTGTATCGATTTTTTCTTTGTTAGTATTATCACAATCAATTACGCAGTTTCCAACCCAATTTTTTTTTCCTTCAACTAATATACAATCCCAATGTTTAAAATTATAAGATTCTAATGTTACTTTTACCTCTTGAGCCATATTCCTTTTATATTATATAAAAAGCTAATATATAAAAACTTATTTTTACATATTTAAAATATTTAATTTTTAATTGGATATAATTTTGATTGGGAAATCAATCTAGTTTCCGGGGACACCGAAACCTTTGAATCCAACGTGGGTGGCACCAATACCGAAACCGGCACCTTGACGAGCAGCGCTACCTACGGCGGGAGCGTACATGTCTAATACAGCGAAGGTAGCGGCACCTGTTACGGCAATCATGGCTACTTCTTCAAGGCTCATTTTTCTCTTGGGGATAAAGTAGGCAGCAACAGCTACGGCAGCACCTTCTACGAGGTATTTGACTACTCTTCTCATGGCTTCTTGTAAATCGAATTCGTAGTTTTCCATTTTTTTATTTATATAAATTCAAAAGAAAAAAATTTTAGATTCCCTATACAATTATTCGTTTAATTTAAATTTTAATTTTCTTAAGTTTACATAAAATAATGACTAAAAATAATGAACCTGTCGAAGACTTTTTAGAAAATGACCAACCTATTCCCGGACAAAATTATGTTTGTCTTTCTTTTGTTTCCCCTAATAGTTTAATTGAAAAAAGAGAGAATTTTTATATGCAAGAATTTTTTAAGAAAAATTGTGAACAATTGGGAATTAATAAAAACGATGCCCTTAACTTTTTGAAAAAATATGAAGATTTTAAATATGGAAATTCGGAAGATTTAGATAAAGTTTTCAATCAACAAAATGAATTTACTACCAGTGTTAGAGGTTTAAAAGTACGTGGTGTTTATGATACTATACGAGAAGCACAAGTTAGAGCTAAAGTATTACAAAGAAGAGATCCTAATTTTAATGTTTATGTAGGACAAATAGGATACTGGCTACCATGGGACCCTGAACCACATAAGGTGAGCAAAGAAGAATACCTTGAAGGACAATTAAATGATTTAGTTAAAAACTATAAACAAAATAGAGAAGAAGGTGAAGAAATGTTCTCTAAAGAAACAAAAGACAGAGTTGAAAAAGCTAAGGAATCAGGTAAAACAAGTGTTAAAGAATTAGTTGATGCTCCCAATGATAATAAAACGCCTCAAGAAAACGACTTAGTATTTGATTCTAGAACTACCTCTAAATCTAAACAACAAATGGATAATTTATCATTAGAAGAAAAACAAGTCGCTTCTGATAGCAACTTACAACAAATAAAAGGCGAATTGTTCGAATCTAAAATAATATAAATTATTTTTTCAAAATTATATATTTATTTATAAATTTATTTATAAATATTTATTTTTAAATTTTTATTTATAAATTTATTTATAAATATTTAGATATGTTATATTATATATATGAAAAGTCCATTTCCTAAATATAATGTTATTATGATTGGAGATAGTGCTACAGGAAAAAGCTCAATGTTATTAAGATTAATTCATGATAAATTATTTAGCAAAAATAAAATTAACTCTACTATAGGAGTTGATTTTGGAGTTAAATTAATTGAACTTAATAAAACTAAGAAAACAATTAAACTTCATATATGGGATACAGCAGGACATGAAAGATATAGATCTATTCTTAATAGTTATTACAACAAAGGAGATGCTGTTATATTAGTTTTTGATGTAACAAATAAAAAAAGTTTCCAAAACTTGAATTCATGGATAATAGAATTAAATACAAAATCTAATAAAAATATACCATTATTTGTGGTTGCTAATAAAATTGATTTAAATCCAACTTTTGAATATCTTGATTTAATTAAAACAGGTACAATTGGAAATCAAAATTTTATTAAATTTTATGAAGTATCAGCATATAATGGATACAATATTAATAATTTATTTTATGATATAGCTGAATATTTGGATAAAAATAATAATGGACATGATGATACTATTTCTCTTAATGAAAATATTCATAATAAAAAAAATTGCTGTTCTTAATATGTTATAACTTATGTCAATGGGACATATAATGAAGGTAATAAATAAGTAATCTCAAATATCACAGTTCCACTATTAGTATCTAATCTATAATTTGGATTAATATCATTATTATTCATACAACCATAAGTAGTTGATATTGGATTGGATTTTATAGGAAGACATTTAGTTGTATCCATTTTTGCTGGTAATAATGAGCAATTTAAAGGAACAGAAGTTGCAGGGCAATCTTTAATTATAGCGGGATCTACACAATTACAATTGATACAAACTGAACCATGTTCTAAACATGAACAACGATTACTTGCATCTGTTTGATCATATTGATCTATACATTTGGCTAATCCTGCTTTATTATCCCAACCACAATTATTATCTGTACATTTAAATTCGTCATAAGCCCAACAATAGCTATTTGACATTCTGTTGTTATTTCCTGTTTTTTTCTGCAACCAATTACAATATGATGTATTATCAAGTTCTTTTTGTTTATACCATTTTCTACAAAAATGTTGATTTATTGTTGTTGTAGGACATCCCGCCATACAACAATCATTCTTATATACATCTTTAGCTTCTTGATTATCTAATGGATCTTCCTTACTTAATATATTCTCTATATTTAATGGACAACTTTTATTTTGACAATATTTACCTTGTTCACTTAATGCTGTTATAACCCCTAATACACTTGAATTTGTCTTATCAACAGAACAATCGTTTATATCAACTATTCCTTGTCCATGAATTTTAGAATTATATACTACTTTATAACAACTTTTATTTTCATTTTGATATGTCGTTAAATCAGAAAAAATCCATTTTATACTATCAGATAATAGTTCTGTATTATTTTTGAAATATGCGGCTTTAATATGTCCATTTATCCCATTTACAGCACTTATATCATAATCTACCATATTAGAATTTATCGTCCATTCCATAATAGATATTTTATAATTATTATCCATACTAGCTCCATTAGGAACAGCCCAACCAACTCCACTTGCTTCATTAATATCTGATATTAATATTGATTCTCTTGGACATAAACAAATTGGCATCTCAAGAACAACTTGTTTTTTAACATTTTGATTGTTATATACTTCTAAATTATTAGGAATATTTGTTAAATAAATATCTATAGGGATTTCTGTTGAATTTAATATTTTTAGATTATTATTTTTTGGGGTAAATTTTGTAGGTAAATTTAAACTAATAGTAGGAGGTATTGTATATTTTTTAGGTATTAAAGGATATTTTTTTGGGATATTACGACAATTACACACATTATTCACTTTTATATAATCAAATGGTATAAGTGGACAATTATTATAAGGAATCGGAGTACTTGGTTGTGATTTATTTCTAAAAACATACCATAATATAAATATAATAACTCCTATAATAATTAATATTAACAAAATATACATAGTTCTCTTCAAATTCTTAAATTTTCTTATTTTTTTAGAATGTATTATCGGTTCTTCTATTCTCATTATAATACTTATTTATAATATATATAATAAAGATATAATAAAGATATTATAATTAAAATCCAGGATCCCCTGTATCTATATCAATCTTTGATATTTTAGATAATCCTCCCGTTGTTAAAAATACTGTTGCCCCAACCAAAGAAGCTACTAATAATATATTTTTACAATATGTCGCCGTTGTCTTATCATTCCTTGAAATTTTACAATCTGCATACATTAGAATATACGTAATTACACCCGCAAATCCCGCTACTAGAAATGGATTTTGTAACATATCCATAGTATTTCTATTTAATTATATATTTGGTATATAATTAATTATTTCATATTTTAACTTAATAACTTTTTTATTTTTTATTTTTTATTTTTTATTTTTTATTTTAAATTATTATATATTTGTACTCTTTTTTGAACTAATCTTTTTTATTAATCTTTTCGGAAGATTTAAAAATTTCATCTTTGTATTACTTAATTTATTATCATTGTTTATTAATATTTCTTTAAATTCATTCCCAACAGCATCAATAACTTGTTTGGGAGGAATTTTAGGACTTAATTTTGGAGATGCACGTGGAGATATAACTAATTTCTTATCTTTATTATCATTTAATTTTGTTTGAGAATTGGGTTGGACTTGCGGTTGGACTTGCGGTTGGACTTGCGGTTGGACTTGCGGTTGGACTTGCGGTTGGACTTGCGGTTGGACTTGGGGTTGGACTTGGGGTTGGACTTG